>JAAUXT010093066.1_pt1 | contig 19642 bp, 19 predicted proteins | sample 7278171 | NCBI WGS metagenome assembly JAAUXT01 (sample SAMN14350112, study PRJNA611818) | marine sediment metagenome | isolation source: surface marine sediment (1.8m) | place: French Polynesia: Moorea | collected 2018-08 | reverse complement strand
TGTGCGAGCATTGAGAACAAAAGGCAGAACAAAAGGTGACATGACAAAAACAGTCAACAAACATGTCAAATGCCGTCAACATTTCTCGCCAGAAAAGGATTCCCCCTCGTAGAACAACATCCACAAGGAGCCGTGGCAGGTGCCACTGTATTGTTGCGCCAGAAAGTCATTGGCGCGTTGACATTGCATGTGGAACTTTGGGCACGCATGAGAAAAGGCAACAAACCACAGACTGTCCACCAAGAGACGTTTGCCCACTGTAGAAACAGACAATCCGCAATTTTCAATGTGCGCTGATGGCCACAACGCTGCCTCGTATGTCTGAGCAAAACAAGTGTCGAGTCAGTTCAATCAAACAAAATTTTGCGAACTGACAACAACGTAGGACCACCACTTTGAGAACTGCATGCTGCTGAAACAGAACACAACTTCCAAACCAAAGCAGCTTTGCGCAATCATGAAGATTTTTCTGTTTTCATTTGATTTTCAAGACGAAGAAGATTTTTGCTGGCAGACAAACCCGCTGTCTGCTGTTGACCAAATTTGTTGTTCCATGCAAGGTCGGTCTCGGCAGCCAGACACGCGCCCAAGTCCAGCCAACAGCCCCGTGACGGTGCTCGCTTCTCGCTCAGGTAAGGGACTCACGACACGTCAATCAGAACACGGGCGATGCGTCTGTCCGAGCGCGAATCTGTGTGTGAATGTGATAAAACTGCAGCTTTGAATGCGTTGCATCTGCAGCAATAATGGAGGAGATACAGAACACGTCGATGACCCTGAGATCAACTCCAGCCAGGGCTGCGAAAACGACCCCGAAAACGACACCGAAAATGACACCCAAAACAACGCCGAACAGATCCGTCAAGAGACTTTCAGGTTCCGGCAGAAAGTAAGCCACGGTTCTTCTCTTTCTTTCTCACTGATACTCGGCATGCAGGGCATCAGCTTCAACCGGTGTTCAAGACATGTCAAACAGAAAAAGTTGCTCTGGCAGCAACAAAACAATTCGTTGAGTCGCTTCACTTTCAACAGACGTCAGATCGACACTGAGAATTGGACGCCGTCCTACAAGAAGAACAGGGTGATCCTGAAGAGAACGAGGCGACCCGTCGCGAAGGATCCGCTCCCATTTGTGAGTACGGCTTATTCTTGGCTTCAGTCACGGTTTCACGCTCAAAATTAGCGGTTATCAGAACGAAAAGACCAGCTCAATGCAATGCATTTTGAACTTTTTTTCAACTGTGAGATCGTGACTTGACTGTGAGAACGATTTACGTTTTGCGCAACGTCAGCCACGGATTTTCACTTCGTTAGCCACGGCAAAGACACAGGGAAAAAGTTAAACGTTTGCACAATAAAGCAGGCTTCATGTCAAATTCAGTGAAAACGATTGCACAGGAAGCGTAAGAATTACACAGTTTGGACAGTGAGGAGATTGTTGAATGTCGCTGGTTGATCATCAGGACCCCGGTCACGAAGTGAGCGCTGCACTCCAAGTAACACTTCGCTCGGCAGACGCTCTTTCCATTTGAAGTTCACCCATGAATGCAAATTTATCTCTATAAAATTCCAATTTTTGGCACACACCTTTGATGCGCATCGGATTTGCGAGCCACTCGAAGTGAGATTCCGTGTTGCACAAGAACATTCATGAAGTTCGGCTTCTTTTCAAAACAAGAGGTTCTGGATGGGATTCTGTGCGTGGAAATGGAAGATTGTGTGCCTGACCATTGGACCATTTGGTTGACCTTTTGAGGCACCAGACAGCATGTTACACAGGCGGCAGGCGGCCAAACAGCTCCATACGGGAGTTCTAGCATCTTGCGAAGAACAGACAAGAGCAGGGAACTTTCTCGTGCCACAAATTAAACTTGGACAACATTACATTCTGTTGGAAACGCACAAAACAACATTCAGACGAGTACGAGTACTGGAGAAAATGCTTTGAATGCTCGAAATTCGTGGAACTTTTTTCGATGACCCTTTTCACAAGGTTTGAATTTTGTTTGTGAATTTCTGTTTGTTATGAAATTCGATCTTCGCATCACGGGCACCAGTTGTGTTTTGAGGCAGCATTGGCAAGTCCAAAACAGGACTTCAAACTTCTCAAAAGTTCGCTTCGCAAAAATTTTAGGTAAATTTATTCATTTCCTCTGCCAGAAGCGCAAATCCAAATTTGGTTTGCTTTGTTTCAAACTGGTTGCAAAATGTGAATGGTTTCACGTATTTCTGTCCTTCCAAGCATTTCTCCACGACTCGACCCTCGCCCTACACAGACACACAAATACCAGTTTCTGATCCATACAAGGACAAACAACCCCACTAAATAACAACCACAGTTTTGCCTTAATGTCACGCCTGTCAAGGGATATCACTCAGTTAGTTTTGCGCATCAGCTCACAAGAAAGGAGAACAGAGCAATTGTGAAACCCCTATCCGTAGAAACACAATCTTTTCGCAACGTTGCCGTCAAAACATCTTCGTCAACAAAGTTATCTACTCAAGAGACTGCAACGCACAAAGAGGGATTGACGGTGTTGTGTTAACGTTGACGGTGTGATCACTGTCGTGTGCATGGAGGCGTCAGGATGTTCGGTCGCGGGACCCGAACTCAGAACGCCGCCGCCGCGGGCGTTGTTCTTCAGACGGCGCCGGTGCTGTGGAGGGCTGACGCCGGCGCTTCCATCACGGCGCTGCACGTCGACGCCAACTGGATCCTCATCGCCACCGCCGACTCGAAAGGTGAGCCCAGTGTCGAAATCACCCGAGTTTTGGACGCACCAAAAACTTTGCCTGTTTTGTGGTGCCAAGGTCCCATTGTACTCGGACGGTATCCACCCACGGGTGCACACGTCACACCTGGACGCATTTCAAAATTTTCCTGTTTTCTGGTACTTCTGGTTGGTAACATCACAGGCCCAAGACGCACCTCTTCTTTTTTGATAAGCGGCCACCAGCACGCGATACAAAAGTTGTTCTCCTTTCAGTGATCACGCTGGACCTTTTCGGAAAAGTGCTCCGAACTCAGCAGCTGCCGATCCCCGTCGGTCGCTTTCTCAGTAACGGGAGGCTCATGTACACCTGGTGTCCCGCCAAGTACGGGTTCCAAACGGCCAAGGGAGCCTTGTTCGGTGAGAGTTTGAAACAATCGTTACGAGTACTACACGAGCGTCGTACACGAGCCCGATGCTTTTGTACGAGAGTGATGACAGGATCACAGAGCGGCGATCAAAACATTGAATGCTGTTTTCTTTTTGTTTTCAGACATAACAAATGAGGTCCCAACTCTTCTGTTTGAAGTCAAGAATGTTGGTGACTTGGTAAGTTGGCACACTTTGCAAGCCTTTCCAGGCGTTTTGGTTCCCCGTGAGATTTTCACATTTGCACAAGCGCAACACAATGATTTCTGTCATGTCGGACTCTGAATCTGACCGCTTCTCTTGGTGGCTGCTCCTACAGGTTCAGCATGCGACGATGCAGCAGGGTCTGCTCATTATCGGAGACGACCAGGGCTCACTGTTTGCACTCGGGGCCAACGGAGACATCGAGTGGCAGACCAGCTGCCCCGACGGGGCCGGGAAAGTGGCAAGTGTCCCTTGTTACGGCCTGCTGTCCACTGTACTGGTTCAAAGGGATGTTCCTCAAAGACGCGCACATCAAGGATTCTGCAAAACCACATGATTCTGTTCGAGACCCAAGAAAACGTCTGCAAGGGGGGAGTCACACTCTAATGCTTCCTGTCCCCATTGAAACTTGTCCACAGACGCGTGCAGGTAGCAGAGAGACTGCAACCGTCAGCTGCTGTGTAGATTCAGACTTTTGAGCAGGAAAACGACTGGCGGTGCAAAAAAAGGGGGGCGTCCACTTTGATCTTTTGCTCGGGATCGAGGGGGCGGGTAGGTCCCAACAACAGCGCAAAATCGCTTCAACTGCCCGCACCCATCCACGCAATTTGAACACGACCCACGAGGCTCAGCGAACACTTCTCGCTTCTCCAGCTCATGTCGGACGAGAGCGGCGTGTACTGGGGCCACCGCAAGAAGATGACGAAGCGCAGTCTGGAGGACGGACTCCTCATGTGGGAGTACGAGGTCACCGGCCGCTTCGCTTCCGTCCTCAACGCCGTCCAGGTGCCGACACTCTTCACTCAGTTCTCACTCTGGGGTCGGGCAGGGAGGAGGTCAACCTGTTTTTGTCTGATGACAAACCCCGCCCCCTGTTCAGCAAGTGGTTTGCCTTTTTTCCGGTCTTCTCAGGTTGTGACAAAACCGATCTGCATGCGCCGGTGAATCAAGCAGTCGGCGCTTGTTTTCTGCCATCTTTCTCGAGTCTCCAGAATCCGTCCCAAGAAACAGGTTTCAGCTCTCGATTCAAACAAATTCCCAACTTCCCCACAAAGGAAAGCTCCCCCGACACTCCAGGAACAGAGGCCATTGCAAGATTGAAACATCAAGCCCCACGGCGTCGTGCCTCATTCTGCACATCAGCGTCTCATGATTGGTTGTGCTGGTTTCCCCCCGCAGGACGCGGATCACCTGTACGTCGAGGCCGGAGGTCACGTGGTGCAACTCGACAAGGAGGACGGCACGGTGCGTCGCGACTTCGTCCCCGCGCGTCACCGCGCCAGCAACGTCGCCACGGGCAACGGCGTCCTCATCACCGGAAGCTGCCCCACAGTGTGAGTCACGTGGTTCCATGGAGAATTGGGGCGAATTGATGGCCTTCAAGGGCCTGATCACCACTCTTCCTTGTGCTCGACTGCCCGTTATGGGTGGGGTCACCCACCAAGATTCGCCGGTTGAGATGTCGACTCACAACACTCAGGTTCCAATCACTGATTTTCTTGGCTGTACGAGGCAAGCATCCCGTGCTTTCATTTGTGCGGAACAACTGTTCTACACAGTGCAACTTAAACGTCACACGTGCTCCTTTGCAGACTGTTCGATATTGAAACAGGAGACGAGAAATACAGGATGAACTTCTCCAGCAGACTGAACGATGCCTTCCTCAAGGCACGTACTTCAACCTGATCCTTTGACAGACGTGGAGGTCGAGTTCCCCTTCTCACTCAGTTCTCAACCCGCTGTTCACGTTTGCAGCTGCACCCGAGCGGGAGGCTGTTCGCAGCCTGGGACGGTCTCTACTGCATCGACGTCTCCGAAGATGGCATCAAACGAGCCGTGGTAGGTTCAGCATTCCAATTCAACTTCAGAAACATTCACCACCAAAAGTTCTTGAATCTCACATGTGACAAACGTCCCTTTCAGGACGGCAAAAGCACGCGAACTCTGGAGCTGAACCTGAGCTCTGAGGATGACAAGTTGTTCAGCTGCCGGGAGGGGGTGCTGAGTACGACGGACGCGCGGGGCGGAGTCGTGCTGCTGTGCGAGGCGACGCTCGACGACGACGTCCGCGTCATTCCGCTAGGGGGCGGCTACGCTCGTGAGATCCACAGTTTCGTCAACACAACCGACATGAAATTTCCAAATTGCTTTTGCCTGCAACTTTGCAATCTGGGTTCTGACCCATCAACAAGATTTCTTGTTCAATCACACAAAGTTGTGACATGATATGACCATATTGCGGTGTGAGAATCCTGTTTTCACTTGGGTCAGAGTTCGTTTTTGCCGAATGAGAACAATTGCATCCATTCCACTCGCCCTGAATAAACTTTGTTGCGCGTTCGCTGGGAACATTGCCCGACTCCTGTTCGTTTTCAGAGGACTGGTGCGTGCGCTTCCCGAAAAGTCTCCAGCAGGCTGGAGCAAAGTTCGTCGTGGATGCACTGCTGCCCAACGAGAAGTACTGCTTCTACAGGTGAGAAACTGTGGTCTGTGTGCTGGGATGAGAACAGCATAAAACTTGCTAAACTGTCTAGAAAGTACAACCATTCCAACCTCATGAGTTTCCACACGTGCCACTGTTTTCCTCGTAGCATTGTTGGTGACATTCGACGCCTGAAGGCGGACGAATCAGATGGAGTAGAAGAAGCGCAAGGCCAGGATGACATCCAGGCTGAGGACATGGACGTGACCACAAACAACAACGTTATCGATGCTTAGATCTCCGTCTGGACGACCGATCGACAGCTGTGCAGCCATCTGGCAATCCATGATACAAAACCAAGACGGACTTCAAGACCAAAATGGTTTTGTTATTTCATGACACTCGCAAAAAAGTACACACGCATGCTTCCATCCTCCCTGTGCCCCTATTTCCAGACCAACACATTGCCGATGTCTATTCGCATGTTTTCGTTCACATCCAAGAATACTCGATGCCATTCAATGTCGTGTTTTAAATGGAACGTGTAAATAGTTCGATAGTAAGTTATTTGACCGTTCGACATCTTGGTGCTACTGGTTACCACCCGGTTTCTGTTGTGACTAACAAAAGGACCTGTTGGTCCCAATGACCAAACGTATTACTCTGACGAGATTTTCTGCTCAACTCCATTCGTACAATGGACAAAGTCGGTGCCAACATGCAGAAAATCTGTGTCAAAGCTGTCACACACAAGCCCACACAGACACACACACACACAAGCCCACACACACACACGCACACACACAACTGCCGGTGACAACACAGGATATGGACACAAGAAGCACATGTATAGGCTTCGTTTTCTGCATGTTGGAACGATATAGTACGTAATACTGCTTTCATGCAACAAATAAAGACAAACGTGTTTCTACAAGATCGTTTGCCACAGAGTGATCCAAAAAGAAAATCTTGGCAGTGTCTCACGCTGATCTTCACAATTATGACGAATTGCGCACAATGTCAGAGCTGTTGGATTCGGAATGTCGCGCTCGGCTCAGCATGCATCCAGCACCAATCTAGAGCCTCATGCAGTGAGGCAGTCACACAAGCCCAAAACGAGAACGCCAAACACGCCGTGGAAACGGAGAACTCGCCGCTTTTGTTGCTTACAAGTGTCGCTTGGTCACCTAATTTCCACGAAGACGTGAGCGAACCGCGGCTTTCGTTTTTGCGCCGGCAAAACGAGCCACGATTTCCTGGCACTGAACTCTCGAAGTGCACCACCACTTTGACAAGCTCCTAATCCTTGGAAAAGTTTGAATGTCATACGGTTCTGCTGCGCACGACTGATGTTATGAGTTGGACGGCTCTGGGGGCGGGGCGGCCATCTGGGGCATGACGATGGAGCGCAGTTTGGAGTTGAGGGTCGCGATCTCCTCGTCCTGCTTTTCATAGGCCTTGATCGTCTGCGCGAACCTGATGATGCCTGAAGAAAACAAATTCTGGGGCTTTAACAGTTGGACGAGTGTGGTGCTGCATTGTTGCCAAAGCTTTCCAAAAGTCCGTGCAAACTGTAACGTTCGCTCTGAACGAACATTGAACACACAAAGCGCACAAGTTTCTCAAACAGGGTTACTAGAACTGTCAGAACGCTCTTGAGATGCAGGGTGCACGTAACAATGAGATTCATACGCAGCACTTTCAAATCGACAGAACTGCTCAAACTTCTCACCGTCGCCGTCCTCGGGGAAGCCGTACTTCCCGATGACGCTCATCTGGATCTGCGTCGTGATGGGAAAGACGATCTGCATCATTTTGAGCATGTCGTTTCCCGCGCTGTCTCTCGCCTCCTCGATCTTCTTCTCGTTCTCAGGCAAGTCAAATGCGTCCAGAATATCAGCCAGTGCGACTGCAAGAGGACAGCACGAATGGGTTTCATCAAACTGGTTTGTCTTCGAAAACTGCATCATCGTGTCAGCCCAACCCACATAGATGTGATATCGGATCCACAACAGTGACCCGCTGGATGTAGAAAGACTGCTCTTCGGACTTCTACGGTCACTCATCTTACGGCTCGGAATACACTGGATACTCTGAATTTATCATCGACGAGAAGAAAGGAACACAACTCACGTTTTGCTTCATTTATGTTGAAGCTGAACGACTGAGGAACACTCGCGGAAGCCATCTTTGGAATCTGCTGCCGAGGATCTCAAATCTCTTGAAGTTTGTTTTCCGACGTTTTCAACGGGACATTCCAGGTTGACTTGTTCCTCAGTTTTACTCTGAGCTTTTAAACTTTGTGCAGTGCAATAAAGCATTTTTGCTCTGCTGATTTGACACAAAAAGACTTGTCAAAGCAAACTTGTGCTCGGTTGGTAGCAGGTGCCCGTGACGTCATAGAGGCTCTGATTTCTCCAACATTAAACATGCCAGCAGTGGATTCGGAGTAAGTATTTTGGTTAAATCTTGGTAAATTTGCCTTCCTTGGTTGTCCGCATGTCGGTCATTTACAGTACAAGAGTTTTAAATACACGCTGTTTGTTTCAGAACGAAGCCAAGTTGGGCTGAGCAGGTCGAACAAGGCGAAGATGGTGAGCGATATTTGAGGCTTTTGGAAGCATATGTGACGTGAACAGAAAACTGCAATTGCGGTTTCCACTGCGAAATGCCTGCGAGTTGAAATGTCGTGTTTTTCTGCGAACAACAAATTATTTAATTGTTAACTCGTACGCGATTTGGAAATGGTTTTCGCTGCTTTCTGATCTGGCGGATTCGGCAGATGTTCACAATTCATTGCACTTCGCCTTTTCGTTTCAGACCTGCCGCCGCCTCACGAAGATTTTGACGAAATCAAAGGCCTGAAAACCATCACAGAAGAGAAAATAAATGACGAGGGAAAGAGAGTCAAGGTGAAGTCACAATTTTGAAACTTGGCTTGTTTGGTGGACGAAAAGAGAGATTGTTTTCTGAGTTCTTAATAGCAGCGTGTGACAGATTCGAAGGCCTGAGTAAAGTGACCTTTTCATCAGAAAGTGTCTTCTGGGCGTCTTGCTTTACGAGTTTGCCTTTCTGCATTTCAGGTTGTTCGCACGTACAAGCTGGAAACCAGAAAAGTCTCCAAAACGATTGCTAAACGCAAAGTAAGCACTTTTGCTTGACTGAACATAAAATCCACGGCAGCTGAATCAAATCGACATAGCCAAAGAACGTAAGGCTATTTGAATGGGAAAGATGATTTGTCATTCTCAGGCATGGCGAAAGTTTGGAGCAGCTGCGAGCGATCCCCCAGGACCGAATCCCGCCAACACCATCATATCTGAGGACGTGTACATGCAGTTCGTACATTCCAAAGAAGTGAGTGACAGAAGTGATGTCCAGGAGTTTTGTGTAAAATTGTGTCACAAAAAAACGGTTGTCCAGTTTGGTGTGATGTTTTTGACGTGTGACTTGTTTTTGACGTGTGACTTGTTTCATTTGTGCAAACTTTCTTTTTTCAGCAACAAATGCAGAGTGAAGAAGATCAGAACGCGCTGGCTCGCCTGAAAGGAGCTCAGAAACTTGTTGCCTGCAGATACTGCAAAGGAGATCACTGGTCTAAACAGTGCCCGTACAAGGTATAAAAATCAGTGGTGTTCAGATTCATACGTGCCAAAGTTGAATGACCCCCCACCCCCACCCCCGCTCGGGAGGAAAATGAAATTCAGTCAATCCGTCTGTGACCGACAGGACAAGTTGGAGCTGCAGGGGGAGGGTGCGCAGCCAGCGGACGCTCCGGCGGCAGGTGGCGCTGCCTCCGCGGCGCCGCCACCCACCAAGCCCGGGAAGTACGTGCCGCCGAGCATGAGGGACGGCGGCAACAGGCGCGGCGAGTCGATGGCTTCGAACAGAAGAGGTGCGTCTTTCCAGCGGCAAACCTGGCCGTTTTACACGCAAAACATTCCATTTCGTTTCTTCGTGTCACGGTTGTGTTCACGTGACTGTTGCGAATGATTTGAGTGCATCAGCAGTTTTCTTGTCACCATCGTTGCAGACGAGTCCGCCACGATTCGTGTGACGAACCTGTCGGAAGACACGAGGGAGTCGGATCTGCAGGAGTTATTCAGACCGTTCGGCACCATCCAGAGGATTTACCTCGCCAAGGACAAAGTGACGGGTCAGTCGAAGGTAAGGAGAAACATTCACTTGTCGAGCTTGTTTCTGGTTCGTGTCTGGCTTGAACTCTGGTTTTTGGCAGGGGTGGTCTAGGTCGACCATTCGTGCGGCCACGGTTTTGTGTGGAGTAAAGAAAAACATATCAAGTGGAGAGTCATTTTGTGACGGTTGATCCGACACACAGTCTGGTGGAGAACAACTTTGCGGAAAGGTGTGTGTGTGTGTGTGTCGGGAACTCGCCTGTTGAAGCAGTCTCTACTTCGCTCGAATCAAAGTAGACATGACGGTGCAAGTCAACGTGAAAAACTTGCCTCGTGCCAGACAGTGTGTTTTGTAACTGAGAACGCGATCATGTAGTTCCTTAAAAAGGTGCGATTCGGAAGTAGTTTCCGCAAACCAGACTCGCGCCAACACTTCTCACCGAATCATCACACTCTCCAAACGCAACCATTTGGACCAGAAAACCTGGTGGCATTTTGTTTGATCTGCAAAAAACACTGCAGTGTTTGTACGTCGCCACGAGTCGGTGCCTCTGCGATAAAAGATCCAACCACAGTCAAAAATGTGTGATTCTTGCGGTTTTGATTGAAAGTAGATCTGCGGGTGGGGAGTCGTGTGTGTGTGTGTGTGTGTGTGTGTGTGTGTGTGTGTGTGTGTGTGTGTGTGTGTGTGTGCGCGTGTGTGTGTGTGTGTGTGAGAGAGAGACAGAGACAGACAGAGCGAGTGGTGCGATACTCGCCTGCTCCAAACTCACTGAGAATAGCTGGGCAGCAGAGAAAATCACAGAGAAAGGCGGTTGTCCCTGTGCCAGCGTGCTGCATCGTTGACTGCAGACCGCTCGATCTGTTCATAACACGGACCAGCATACCGGTGTTACATCAATTCTGACTGACTCGACCACACGTTACTCGGTCCATTGTATACGGTCTGGGTAGTCTCATCTCACTCGTGACCGGTGCGTCGTGTCGGTGTACCGCGACAAACCCACTCGCAGAGCTAGTGAGGAGACTACAAACGACCTCCAAACAGATTGATATGCCAGAATGTGAGTGGATTCGTGTTCATCAACCACTGAAAATTCATCCGTGGATTTGGAAGATACTTTTTTGCTTTCGTGAGATTGTCCTCAGACGAACAAATAAGTTGTGGGTCGACACGAACGTCCTGCTCCTTCACGAGACTCTTCGAGCAAAAATTGAAGCTGCAATTTTTGGTCTTGATTGCAACAGAAAAAAAAGAGGAATCTTGTTTTTGTGCGCGCTGAGGACATGTGGATCGGCTCATGCAAGAAACTCAAATATGTGGATCCCCACTCGCTAGAAAGGAGGTGGCAATTTTTTTCGAGTGTTTTCTGGGTTGGGTGGGGTTTGCTTTTTCTGGGAGTATTTCGGCCAGAACACTAAGTGCAGACGCCCACCCCGTCAGTCAGCAAAAATTTCAGAATTTGAACACAGTTTTAACCAGAAACATCCAAAGAGAAAAATTAGCTCCTTGGAGCTTGCGGTAATGTGAGGAATTTGAAATTGATCCTTTGTGCTTTCCGCTCACTGTGCTTTCCGGTTGCAATGTGTTCTGGTTGCTGCTTGTTCTGGTCACTATGATTTTCATAAGAATGACCCAAATGTACCCAAATTTTGTGCACTTCTGCTTATGGCAGCTGTTGGTACTTGGTGCGGCACACGTCCTCACCGGCAGGTGTTCTTGTTGTGCGATTGCGGTTTTCCAGGTGCACTGCTGTGTGAAGGGTCTTTACTGAGTTGTAAAGAATAATTTGACGAAGCCGTCCTCGGTCACGCCTTTTCTCCTTGAGCCATTCACGGGGAAGCTGACAAACGTCTAACTTGCCACTCTTATGATGCAAATCCAGTGACTTCTGGGTGCTGTTGTGGCAAGATAAAGCTCACACTTCCGCACCGATGAACTCCGAGGGAACCGTACGAGGGTCGCGTGCTTTGGTTGTGTATATGTGCAGGACCCAGTGGAAGCTACAATCAGTCTGAGCAGTCTCGAAAGAGCGTCACGTCTGCGTGCCTCTGTGCGTGCGCGTGCTCGCCTATGGTGTGTGTGTTTGTGTGTGTGGTGTGTGTGTGTGTGTGTGCACGCGCGTGACAAAGCGGACCTGGAGTTGGTAAAACTGATCTTGTGCTTCCTACATTTGAGATTAGGTTTCGTGTCTGATGGATGGAATAGCTGCACTGTTGTTAGCCGAAGAATCGTTGCAAAGTCTTGACCCAGGACGTGATGTGAAATCGCGTGAAGAACATGTGCCTCAAGCCGTTTTCAGATTGGGTCTGCTCCAAGACAGCTGCCGAAGAACGTTCACCCGGTTCTTTCCCAATTCGAGCACAAAAAAGTTCTGCTTGAACCACCACAAGCAACCACGTTAAACTTCTTTCTGCCTGAAATTTAATGCAATTTTTTTTTTCTGGTGTGGGGCGCAGATCGAAATTACCAAGCCGCTTCAGCGCTGACATTGTTTTCGGTGTGAATCTGCCGATCATGAGGCGACATATTTTTCTAGATTTGGGATTAGGGGGCATCTTGGGAACTACTGTCATGTATATACCGGTTACACACACACACACACACACACACACACACACACACACACACACACACACACACACACACACAGAGAGCAAAACTTTGAAGGGTAGCTTCCAGTTTTTAACCTTCTACGTTTTCAAACTTTTCAGGTTTCCATGTTGCCCTTCCCCCCCCCCCCCCCCTGTGTGCAATACTTTGAAGGCTGGTTAGAGTTTCCAGGGTTTCAACTTTCCAGGTTGACCCCCCCCCCCCCCCCAGTGCAAAACTTCGAAGACTGTCTGCTCGTATGAGCCAACTTTGTACACAGGGGGCGTGTGCGGCCAGCGGCTGATCTTCCAACTTGAAATTCTTGTTCCTGTTGTGTTCAGAAGCAACACGCTTGGTTCGAGTTGAACCAGCGTTAAAACGGCTTCAGTCGTGTCGTCAAGTGAAGGTGAAAACTGAGGAAATCGATCCCTTCAGGGGTTTTCCACATTGGGTCTTCAGCATCGCAGCTCTGGAAAGTTCATCCAGTTCCTTCCTGATTTGCACGAACCGTAGAACTCAATGGAAAATCTTTCTGCACAAAAAAAAAATCAGATTGCGTTCGTCCTTTTGCTGCGGAAATTTTCCGTACGAAGTGACGGAAGCGGGTTGTGTTTCTTTTTTCTCTCTATTGTACTGTGTATGCAGAGAGTTTCAAGGGACCCTCCCTCCTTCCTGTTGAGCTGATGACCAGGACAATAGCTCCAGCTCCATCAGTGGGGGTGGGCGTCCCAGAACACGAGAGATTAGCTGGTGTCCTGGGACCCACCATGCAGCTGATGTCGAGAACAAAAGCCCCAAGGGTGAGGGGATCCAGCTTGGGAGCTATTAGCTGCTACCTGTTGGTATTTTTGGCCACTATTGGTTGGTGTTGGTGAAACCTCTCGTGACCACAGATTTAAGATTTCTGTCTCTGTCAATGCATCTGCATTCAGACTGGAAGACCCTGCGTTGTTTGTTGAGTCGTGAAGATGGGAGGTGAAAACTTATCCTGCTGCATGCGTTCGGCAAAAATGCAGCTGCTGCTGATTTGGGTCTCAGACAAATCTTCTTTCTGAGACTTAAGATTTTCCAGGCGCGAACTGCGAGCTTGAACAATGGTGTTGGTTCTCACGTTGACAAGGGGAGAAGAAAAATCCATTTCAAAGGCTGAATGTACCCCTGGCGGCCGAACCAGCACAATAGACTGGCACAATCCAGACCAGTGAAGTGGTATCCTCCCCCAAGGCGGTGGCACAAGAAACCCGAGAGAACCACCTTCCCCACCCCGTGCGCCTCCCTGTCCCACGCACACAGGCACCCACACCACTCCAAGCTTTGGTGTGAACATTTTCTTCACATTTTCAAACTCAAACTTGTGCCTCCAATTGATATGATTGGGCACAGGTCCAGATTGAGGGGCGAGAGGTAACAGTTGTGGTCCTGAAGATTGTGATGGCGGCTCGGCGCGTGTCAGCGCAGCTCAGTGTTCTTGTTTGCGATGTTTGTACCCGCGGTGTTGAGTGCAGCATCTGCATTTGCTCTTCAGTGGACACGATCCGAGTCATCTTGTTGTGAAGCCAAATCTGGGTCTGTTGTTCGCTGCACAGGTGTTCTCTTTCAAAGCTCCTTCCTTGAGGCGCTGAACACATGAGCTCAGTGCGTTGGAGCCGCTTTTACCTTGACTTCCTTTGTAGATGGATTGGATGGAACTTGGTGTCCACATTAGACACCGGTGACTCGATACATACGTGTCATGTTCATGTTTATTTCAACGACGGCTTCTTGTTTGTGTGTTGCAGGGCTTCGCCTTCATCAACTTCCACCGTCGCGAGGACGCCGCCAAGGCGATCGCCGGCGTCTCTGGATTCGGCTACGATCACCTCATCCTCAAGGTGGAGTGGGCCAAGTGAGTATCTACCGTCCTCCTCACCGCGGGTCGCGAACACGCGCCGTCAACACGACTTATGACAAATGGTGGGATTGCAGTCGTAACATGTGGAATCCAGTTCGAATTCGGCGCAAAGCCGCAGCAAAGCCGCCGCATCAGCGCGTCGTCCGTCTCATGTCGGGTCACATTGGGCTCACCTTGGAGGCTCTTCATTATTAATGTCGTAAAAAATACATTTTGCCACTGCGAAAAGTCATCTCGCTGTGCGCTGCTGCCCTTGGTGCTGTTTGATGGAGCGCATTGTGAGAGAGTTCGAACGCTGACAAGAAATTGAGTATTTCTGAGGGAACCGAGGGAGGCCCGCGGGACAGCGACGAGGGGAATTTGTGCAGGATTCGAAAGTTGTGAAGTTATGGAGCCTGCGGCAGCTATGACATGTAAAATATCTGTCTGACAAGTGGCTGTCTTGTTCTCCCACCGGTAGTGTGGGGGTATACGGAGTGCCTGCAGAAATTTGGACTTGGGAAACTGCTTGAAAATTGAAATAGAGGGCTGTGATTGGCTTAGATTATGACCAGGACCAATCACAGAGCTTGATTGAGCAGGAGCCAATGAGAGAAGAGCTTCCATCTTGGTTTGGCAGCCATTGTGGGAAGGCAAGATTTCAGTTTAGTCCCACGCAGGGGGTGTGTCTGCGTCCACCTGCGTTCTCCTTCCGGTGGGAGAACCAGTAGCCCCCTCTGGGGTTGACTCTCTTGTTCCTGACTCAAGTCGCCCTCCAGGTTCTTCAATTTGTACAAAGACTTTGAGTAGACTTGACGGGCTTCATCGTCGAGTCAACAAGCGAAAAGGGAGAGGGGGTGTTTTGCCATGCTGGCGATCTGGACGAGTCGGGCCGAACAGCGTTTGTTTCCGTCTGTCGATGTTCCAAAGTCTTGCGTGCTTGAAGTTTTGTCAGCTGTGGCTGAACGCTCCAGGAATGCGTGGAGCAACAGACTTCCTCAGAAACAGTGACAGTTTCCGACATCAGCTTTCACACGGTGCCTGATTCTGAAGGGTTCTGTAATTAACCAGATGATCGTGGCTTTCATCAAGAGAGAGTTGGCGTCTGAGAGAGACTCTCGTCTTCCTCCTCGTGAATTCAGGTTTGGTCTGTCGATCTACGACTGACAGTGCGGACAATAATTTCGTTTGTCCGCTGGAGCAATGGGTGATTACTGCACGAGGCACACCTGAACCAGCTTCTGCTGTCAGACCGCAGCAGTGCAGTATATTCTCACTGAGAGGCCAAGTTTGGGTTCGCAAAAGCGTAGTTTCTTCAGTACAGTCCACTCTTCTCGTAGGCACCCATTGAAAGTTTTCTGGATCCCAATATGTCAATGAGCCGCTGGGGTGGGGTTCCAGGGGATGGGGGTGGCTGCACACGAGTGGACCACACAAACCGAGACATTTGACTGTTCCATGAACCGCACCCTCCTGCGCCAGTGTAAAGTTGACAGAATGTCATCGACGCATTTCGGACGAAAGGACGAACTTTTTGAACTCGGAACCTTTTCTGTTTGTCTGAACCCTTGCAACCCTGGCAGATTTTGTGGGTCTTCAACGCGTTGGTGTTCTGCTCAACCAATTTGGCTGCAGTCAATTTAGTCCTGAAAAGTCTTCGTCAACTGGATGAGTTGTTGTGGGGGGGTGGGCTGGAGTGAGTCGCTTGTCTCCAAATGTGGTTCTTGAAGCTCTTTGTTGCTTTGTGAACAGCAGTTTCAAGATTGCAAGTCTGTTTGCGGTCTTGTTTGCAATGCGTCAAATTGTGATGACTGCTGAGCACGGAGATCAAAAGCGGGATCGACCTCTGATCCTATTCTAATTGAAGAATCAAGGTTGTCAGCTGTTGACTAGAGTGCGTTCTTGTGTTCAGGAGTCCGTTTCGATTCTGTCAGTGTGGTTGGTGCCCCCTGAGATTGCTTCTAAACGGCTGAAAATGGTCAATTTTCCGGTGTGAGGCGGGGCGGGGCGGGGCGGGTGGGGCGGCTCAAGACTGACAGGTTTGCGCTGGTTTGCCTCAGCAGAAAACAATGCAGAACTTCTCTGCAGAACCAGGTTCCGATGTGCTCAGTGGCATGATTCGCAAATCACACCCTTTCCCTTTCAGGAGCAAAAAATCTGTGGTTGTGAGACACGCAGCACTGTTCTCCCAGCGCTCACCCTCCTGTGCTTACAACGCAAGGCGTGGGATACTGGGCTGAACAAAGTGAGGTGAACAAACTGCGTGGGACGTGTTTGCAAAAAATAAGGATTACCGGTAACCTTTCGGCTCACAAAGACAAATAGAACCCAAGTGATTTGTCAGCTCAAAAGGGACAAAAGTAGCTCTTGCGACTCGCGAGAGCCCTACTCTGCGGAGCTTCCTTGTCCGCGGATGGTTGGTCGGAAACAGAAAAACTCTTTGCCTTTCAGTGTGACGCAAGCACTTGCAGTCGTTTCCTGCACCGGTCTTTTGGAATTGTGCACAGACTTTGGCCTGGAGAAGGGAGTTGATCTGCATAATGATGTCACACAAAGGCGAGCGAAAGACTTCCTCGAAGGGTTTCTTCTCAGCACCTCCTCCACCTTGAAAAATAGTCACTGTGTTGCAGACAGGCGGAACCGTTTGGTGGGCGACAATCCACTTGTTGTTCTGCGTTACAAGAGTTGGGGGCAACAACAGTTCGTGTTTCTGGCGTGCGCGCATCGAAAATGGTGGATTACCCACGTAAACGATGCAAATCCACTCGAAAGCTGAGGTGCGAATGCTTCGAAACGCGCAGAAGCCCTCATCCAGATCTGGTATCTGAACGGATCCACCGCCGAGCCATATTTTTCTGTAGCAGCATATGCTCTGGGTTGAAGTGGTGTATCCGTTGAATACATAATGGATCCGGACCTGGGGTGGTGATGATCAATGGAATTGGCGCCGTTTCTGAAGGAAGCGATGACGCTCATACTCTGACCCGATGGCACCGGGCGGGAAGGAAGTCCGATTCCATGTGCTCCCCAGTCGTTCCCTGTGAGTATTTGATCCGAAAAAAAGTCGATTTGATATGCACACGTGTGTTGGTGGTGAATGTTGCTTGAGGTGTCTTGGCAACAATTGCTGTTTGGCGAGACAACTGGAGGCGCGGAGTGAACGTCGTCTGTGCTGGACGCTTCTTGTGCTGCACGGATGGGTGAACATGCACCACGAAATGGCAAACACAAAATTTGTCCACTTGCAGTTGACGACCTTCCTGTTTCACCTCCCCTTGCTGTTTCTTCAGGAAAATGTCCTGACGCCCAAATTCACCCAGCAAAATATTGGGCTTGGTCTTGTTGCATGAACCAAAGTTTCCAACTCCTCCTGGCTGAGCTGCAAACCCGGTGGGCAGGTTTCCGGGTTGCTGCTGAAAATCCAGACGAGACCGGCCATGACGGTGCGGTCTTTGTGCCATATCCCTGGGGGGGAGGGGTTCTTGTTTGTGAGGCAGTGACTTTCGGTGTCGGTTTTTACACAGGCGCGTTCTTCGGAGCGGCTCTGTGTTAGCGTTGGAAATTGCTGGAGGCTTTGCGTTTTGGTGAGGATAGGACCTACCCTTCTTTTCCCCCACACCCCGCCCTTTCCCCTTGTGGATAGAATTTGGGTCCTGGGGAGTGCCAGGATCCATCCAGATTTGCCTTAAGTTCGGGCTCAAAGGAGTAGGACAAACCCAGAGTTTTGGTCGGTCCCCCCCCCCATCCACACAGATAAAAATTCAGGGTACGTCCTGCCCCTGCCTCAAAAATTTCAGAAACTTCGGGACTCGCCTGTTCAAAACCTTTTTGCAATGGTGTGTGAAAATTTCTCTGAGCAACTGCAACTTAGTGCAGATCAACAGAGTGGAATCTACGTACAAACAACGACCATCAAAACTTGGCTTGATCTGAAGCGGTTTGATGACACAAACGCGTGATCACTGCAGGTCTTGGCTCTCTGCGCAAACTCTGATCGTTTCCAAAGAGTTAGCATTGTGTTGGGTGTAAAGCTCTGAGCGAACCCTTTCAAAAATATTGGGTCCCGCGCATTGTGCGAAGGGCACAAACGCAAATTGATTTTGGGCCTCGAAGTGTGTGCGCGAATCGAGCCGAGTAGAGATCCATCAATATGGCAGACGGGGGTGCGCAATTACTTGAGTGGCAATTGCCATAAAAATACAAGTAAACAATTGCATATGGCTGATGCTAATGACATTGTTGGCTGGGTTGAAAAAAAGTAACGTAATACTGTGGATGGAGGCTTTTCACAGATGCAAAAAGCAAAGATGAGGTTATTGCATGATGCGCCCAGAGAAACAAAGTTGTTGTTCGAGAAAAACCCATTTGTCTTTCTTTTGCTCTCAAATAACGGCGACGCGGGGAAAGAGGAAACGGTGATTGTCAACTTTGCTGCAGAAAAGTGAAATATGAGTTTCGATCCGGAGTTGTCTACCGGCGGGAGTTTGTTGAAGAAGGGTCCTTGGTGTGTCTGAAAAGATGCGGTGACTTGACGGATCAAAGAGGAAAATTTGTGTCGTTGGGTTTCGTGCGCCTCTTTGGAGCACTCTTTCCTTGTGTGGAAGGTTCACTCAGGGAGAAAGGAACGCGGCACACGCCCCTCTCGAGCGCCTTCTGCTGGATTGCTCACCTCAGAAAAAAAGACGAAACATTTGTGTACAATTTCTTTTCTTTTCTGTCTTTTCAGGCCCAGCGGAAACTAGGACAAAGAAGAACTGAAAAGAAGAAGAAATCGGAAACACCAATTTTTCAACATCTGTAAAATTTGCAAAATTCACGCGGAACCAACATTCGGGAACAGACCTTTTCACTGAAATACAAACGGTCTGAAGTTCAACCACCGTGTGTTCTGAGTTCTTCCGCTGTCATGATGATTTCTCGGGGCGTCTTCGATTTGGCAGGTAAAATTGGAATGAACAGCTTTTTTCGATTCATTCGGAACAAAATCAGCGAAGCTTATTCGGACTGACTCAACCTTTCCATTACATAGATTAGGAGTCAGTTGATCTTGACAACTATTGGGTAATGGAATGGATTCGAGAATCTATGTGGACTCTAATTGAAGAAGCGAAAGCAATATTGGAAGTTCTCCATTGGCCGGAAGGATGGAATGGGCCGCCGCTCAATGGTCTTTTTGGCGACCTCCTAATTCTCTCGTAATGAAACGTTCACATCCTGAACAAACAGCGGTTCGTGTTGAGTGTCGGGGCGACGGGGGGGGGGGGGAACGCACGTCCG
>JAAUXT010149924.1_pt1 | contig 19644 bp, 15 predicted proteins | sample 7278171 | NCBI WGS metagenome assembly JAAUXT01 (sample SAMN14350112, study PRJNA611818) | marine sediment metagenome | isolation source: surface marine sediment (1.8m) | place: French Polynesia: Moorea | collected 2018-08 | reverse complement strand
TTCAAACTCTGCATTGAGCAATGCTTCCCTGTGAGAGGCTCCAACTTCAGAGATCAATGAGGCCACCACAGCTGTATCATTGTTCTGCAGAGCATCATAGTAAGATCCATAATCATGATAAGAAAGAACAGGAGCAAATTTCTCCACTTTGTCTTTGGAAACCTCCATCTTGACTTGACTGTTTGATCAGGCACCTGAAAACCAAGAACACCTTGGCAAATCCCTCAGCCTGCAAGTTGTGTTTGTTGTTTGTGGTATATCCAGTGAGGAACAAGGTCTGGTAGTTAGTGCTAATCCAAAATCGATCTCCCAATTGTGGTTTGATGGCCTCAGCCTTTGCTTTGTGTGTTAAAACACATCAACTCAATTCAGGTGTTCTATGTATCTTTACCGGGGTTCTGAGGTGGACCAAGGTGGTGGTCATGGTGGACCGCAACCTCATCCTGATTTCAGTGAAAAATGTCTGCATTCGGCACCTTCAAACATGTTCAGGTGTGACAATATTCTAAATCCATGTCTGTGCCCCCAAAATACCACCCTGCACAGATTTTGAATCCGTCCCTAAAACTGCGTGACTTTTCGTGTGGATTTACGCATCAAACATCACACACAAAAGAGACTGTGTTGTCCTGAACTGACTACCACCATTTGCCATGCGTGTTTTGGGAAATGTACTGTGATGGGCGGGTGCAGTTGTCAATGTTTCTGTTGGTTTGTCTCCCATCTGACCAAATATACCCAGACTTGGCATCCCATCTGTGACAATGGCAACACATTACGTGCCACCAATATCTCACATCAGTTTGTGGTTGGAACTCAAAGGGTGTCGTTGTGGAACATTCTTTGTGCTCCCGCTCCAATCCACAGTTTGCGTTTAATCAGGTTTTCGCTTGGAAGGACCCCAAATCTGCAGCGTAGGAGTAAAAAAACTGGAGTTCCCTGCTCTGCTCAGCAGTTGGACTGTAAATGCTCACCCCACCTCCCCACCTCCCGACTTCCCCACCTCCCAGTCTCTAGGAACTTCTGTTCGCATTCAAACAAACATTATTTCTACCTTCATGGACAGGATAAATTGTGCAACCACGACACCATGTTTAGAGTTCAGGGTCAAATGGCACGCTGTGTACTCGTGTGTCTGCCCCTTGATTTTTGCTTGAATGACATCAACGGATTTTATTGATGAGACCAGTGGTTACAGAATAAAGTGCACACACTGCGGACTGGTGTTTGTCTCTGACTTCCGATGTCTCAGGACCAGAGCACGACCGTAATATTTTCCGACGTCGTGCTGTGGTCCAAAAATTTCAGGACCACAGTACAACCAAATAGTGTGGTCGTGCTCTGGTCCTGTTACACCGGGCTTGATTTGGCCTGGCCAGCCACTCATCACAAATACACTCAGAGCAGAACAGGAACAACTAATGGTGTTCTCAGAGGTCTATTTCCAACCAAACACAAAGAGCCAAAAACTTCAGAGTTTTTGATAAAATCAACAATTTTTACAGAAACAAAATTTATATCCAATAAAGTTTTAGGCCCTGCAAAAATGGGTGTTGTCAATTTCGCTTCGATTATCTACTGATGGTTGCTTTCTCGAAGTGATGACAAAAGTGTGGACAGGTCAGAAAGAAGGAGTTTGCTGCTCAAATGTTATGCCAAAGACCAATACCCTATTCTGCGGCAACATCGAAGTCATTGTCTGCACAACACAATACCAGAAAAGTCTCAACTGCCATCCAAATTGAGACAAGATAAAGAATCTTTGCAGAACGAAACCTTCACCAAGTAGATTCTCCCATTCTCCACCTGAAACTGTTTCTGCACCAGTTTCCTCCACAGCCAGTTGTAACCAGGCCATTTTGCAGCAACCACATCAATGATAGTGATAATATTCATCTTCTGCAGCAACATTATTGTTTCTTCATACTCGATCACCTCTGCTACAGAGGCAGATAGAAGAGCAATGAGAAAGTTCAAAAACAAAATTATTGCCAGAAATATGTAAAGAATGTTTAAAAACAACAACAGATGGTACTTTTGCAGCTCATATTCATCTTTGAATTGTGTCATGTCTATCATATTGAGGGACAGAATGAAAACATTGTAGAAGTGCTCAACAACATTTGGGCTGAATTTTTTACTTGGGCAGCCATTGGAGCCTTTCAGTAATCTGTACCAGCAAAACACACATGGAAGAAGCATAATTATGAACAGAATCAAGAATTTAAGAAGAACCCAGACCATCCTTTGCATAGCAATTGTAAAGTGACCAAGAATGGATGAAATTTGCAAAAAATACAACACATTCCACACTGTGGTGACACAAGATATAATAACAATAAAATGGCTAATATTTTGTACAGAAGGATGATCAACAGCAGTCAAAACTAAAAACAGTATACTGGCAACTGTTGTGCAGAAAAACATCACACTAAAGAAATGGTGTCTCACAACTTTATCTTTTGTCCTCAGCAAGTTGCAACCATATAACTTCATCATTCTGTATTCTTTCCTGTTCCAGCCTAATATTACTTGGATACTTGCAAGACCAAACCACAGAAGGAGAAAGATCAATGTTATGAGCCTTGCTGTGTCATAAATTTTAAAAAAGAAGAAATCATGTCTACATTCAGCTTCTGTGAATTCTGTGTTGTTGTTTCCTTCCAAATCCACATTGTGAACATTTGTAACAATATGTCAAATATGTCATGAAATTTAGAATTGTCAATGTCACAGCTGAAAGTATGTAAGGTTCTCTGATCTTGACTGCCTTTTCTAGCCACAGCTTGACAGTATCACATCTGATAATTTCTCCATATTTTCCAGTGAAAGCACATTTTGCATCCATGTATGATAGAAATGAGAGTGGTGACAAGGCCTTTCTTGTTCCTTCTGAGTTGATCTCATAGTCTGTCACATCTATCCACTGCTCAGTGAACAATCCTCTTTTGACTATTTTGGTCACATACACTTCAGGGGTCAACAACATTGTCTCCAAAAGAGACACACACCCCAGATTAGCTGCCATTTCCAGAGGCCTCAATTCAGTTTTGTTTTCTTGCAGAAGAAGCTTTTTCAAATCCAGAAAATCAAGAACAGACACAAGTCCCTTGTAGGTCTTAATTGAATTGTCTGTAGAAATTAAGTTCAATGAACAAGCTGCTACTAAGGAATGAATGATATTTTCTCCATGTGTATTTGTCTGATGGACATCAGCTCCTTCCTTCAGAAGAAGCTCCGTCACTTCCACGGAGCCTGTCATAACTGCCATGAAAAGTGGTCTGGAAACCCTGCTCAGATAAGATAATGGAACCCAACTGCCATCTCCCAAGTCAAACTCACCATTGAGCAAGGCAAACCTCTGAGACACTCTTCTTTGAGATAACAACGAAGCAACCACATCCATGTTGTTGTTTTGCAGGGCCTCATGGTAAGATTCAAACTCATGATAAGGAAGAACAGGAATGAACTTTTCCACTATGTTGCCTGAAACTTCCATTCCAACTAGACTATTGAGGATAGAGTTGTGTTTCACCATAAATTCACAGTCGCGCAGCTCAGGATTTGTAGTTTCAAGAAAGATTCAGTTTTTCAGACAAAGGCACCTGGTAATGGCAATTGATGTGCTTGTGTTTCCGTGCCTGTGTTTGCACACATCAACTTAATGAACCTGTTTGCCTCTGCTCTCGTGTGCATAGTACGCAAGTTCGGTGTCTTGTAACTATTTGCTTACAAATTATCCCAAATCTGCAGGACTGACAACCTACCTCTCTGTCAACATTTACCATAAGTTAATTTTTTTCAGGTCAAGCTAGTGATTGACCCAGTCCAGGATTGTCATGTTGTGCTTGTTATGGTTGTTTCTCAGTCCTGACAACAAATGATAATTTGCTGATGACAGCAAAAATATCCTGGTTGGCAAGTGGCCCTGTTTCACTGGATTCACGTGGTATGGTGAGGGGTGGATGTCCCATGAGAGCTAGAGTGCCAGAACATATGGGAATGTTTTTTCTCCAAAGTTAACCTCTCAATTGTAGTCGACCTCAAAAGTTGAGGTCTCACCCCTCAGTTGAAGGCCCAAATCAGATCCCGAATCTGCCCCTAGGCCTGCATCCCTTGCACAACGGTTTTCCATTCAGCACGGTAGAGACAAGTGGCAATGATTCCCAGCTTGTAGCCACCATTTTCCCGTTTGTGGTTGTCAAAATGTGTTGCTGGCTATACTTGATTCTCAGGGTTGTCTGCCGGTGGACCTCAGAAAGTGGCGGGCATGCCCACCATGTTTCCACTGAGGCTGTTTCTACTGAATCCAACATTATTAGTCATGTGCAAAGCAGTGAAAAATCTGATTCAAAATCAGTTCCTCTTTCTGAAACCTGAAAACAGCCCACTGGGTTCCCAATACCAACCCACCTATGTCATGCCCCCCACCAGACACACATACCAGTCCTGACTCTTGGTACCCTTTTGCCTTGATCTTACACTCAGAGTCTGCTGGTTTGGTGTCCTTTTTTCTCACAGTTGTCTCAATGGTGACCTGCTTTCAAACAGTTAAGTTATTGAGCTACGTCCATGTCTATAATTCTGAGTCAATTATTCTCAGAAAGAAAACATGCATAGTTGTCTTCAGTTTGTTGTGAGTTTGAAACTTGAATGATTCCAGTATACACCATCCTCACATGAGGTTTGACTTTTGTTCCAAACAGGACAAAATAAGGAAAAAAATTCTGTTTCCTATGGGGATTGACACCCTGAGGGTACATGGCAACCTGTACATGACAAGAATTGCTGCAGACAAGTGAGCAGAAGGGTCTCTCACTGCCATTGTGTGGCCCCTGTATCTGCCCCTGAATGTTCATTCAGTAACTTTGTGGCATCAAGACAAACTGACAAGGAGCCGAATACTTCAGGATGTTGAGAATCTCAACAGAAGACAAAAACACAAACAAAATTTGTATAAAAAAACAAGGTGTTTGCACCCAGCCAGGATGAGTCTTGATTTAGCATCAGCTTGTGGCCTGTATTTTCAGTGGGGAAGTGGTGCGAAAACAAGTATAACCCACTGAGAAGCAAATTGGTTATCACAAATTTTGTCAGAAACCATCACTTATTTTCTGTTGTTTGAGCACCACGGAGCGGCGGAAAAAGTCTCAACTGTGATTCAAGTTCAAGCATGATGAAGAATCTTTGCAGAATGAAACCTTCACCAAATAGACTCTCCCATTCTCAACCTCAAACTGTTTCTCCACCCGCTTCCTCCACAGCCAGTTGTAACCAGGCCATTTTACCATGACAAAATCTATGATGGTGATGACATTCATCTTCTGCAGCAACATTATTGTCTCTTTATGCTCCATTACCTCTGCTACAGAGGCAGATAGAAGAGCAATGAGAAAATTCAACAACAAAATGATGGCCAGAAATATGTAAATCACATGTAAAAACAACAGGATATGGTACTTCTGCAGCACATTTTCATCTTTAAACTGTGTCAGATCTATCATATTGAGGGACAGAACAAAGACATTGTAGAAATGTTCAACAAAGTTTGAGCTAAAGTGTTCATTTGGGCAGCCATTGGACCCTTTCAGTAATCTGTACCAGCAAAACACAAATGGCATAAGCATAATTATGTGCAGAATCAAAAATTGAACAAGAACCCAAACCATCCTCTGCATAGCAATAGTAAAGTGACCAAGAATGGAGGATATTTGCAAAAAATACAACACATTCCACACTGTGGTGACACAAGATATAATAACAATAAAATGGCTGATATTCTGCACAGATGGATGATCAACAGCAGTTAAAATTAGAAACATAATACTGGATGCTGCTGTACAGGTGTACATTACATCAAAGAAATGATGTCTCACAACTTTGTCTTTGGTTCCCAGCAAAGTTTGACTGTACAACTTCATCATTCTGTATCCCTTCTTGTTCCAACCACATATCACTTGGGTACTAAAAAGACCAAACCACAGGAGGAGAAAGATCAAACATCCCAGTCTGCCTGCATTTGGGATTGTAAAAAAGAAGAACTCATATCTGCAATCAGCTGTATCTTCCATTTTGTCATATTCTGTGTCATTATGGTCTTCCCATACTACATTGTGAACATTTGTGATAAAAAGCAGATATATCATGAAATATAGGATTGTCAAAATGAAAGCTGAAAGTATGTGGAGTTCTCTCATCTTGACTTCTTTTTCAAGCCACAACTTGACAATATTACATTTGGTGATTTCACCATATTTTCCAGTGAAAGCACATTGTGTGTCCATGTGTGATAGAATTGACAGTGGTGACATGGCCTTTCTTGTTCCTTCTGAGTCAGTCTCATAGTCTGTCACATCAATCCACTCCTCCATGAATGACCCTCTCTTGATGGTTTTCATGAGATAGACCCCACAAGTCAACAGTATTGTTTCCAAAAGGGACACACATCCTAGATTGGCAGCCATTTCCAGAGGCCTCAATTCAGTTTTGTTTTCTTGTAGAAGAAGCTTTTCTAGATCCAGAGAATCAAGAACAGACACAAGTTTCTTGTAGGTTTTGATTGCTTCTTCTGTGCAAATTAAGTTCAATGAACTGGCTGCAACAAGGGAATGAATGATATTTTCTCCATGTGTATTTGTCTGATGGATATCAGCTCCTTCCTTCAGAAGAAGCTCCATCACTTTCACGGAGCCTGTCATAACTGAAATGAGAAGTGGTCTGGACATCCTGCTCATGTAATTTGCTGGTACCAAGCTAGCACCTCCAAAGTCAAATGGCCCATTGAGCAAGGCTTTCCTCTGATAGTCTCCTGCTCCAGACAGTACTGAGGCAACTGCAATGGTGTTGTTGTTCTGCAGAGCGTCATAGTAACATTCAAAATCATGATAAGGAAGAACAGGAAGGATCTTCTCTTCCATGTTGCCTGAAACTTCCATTGCGACTGGACTATCAAAAAACAGTTGTTAATGTTGTTCAACTGGGTTCGAACATTGCAGCTCACATTAAGATTGACAGTTTCGCGATATGTTCAGTTTTGTCAGGCACATATCAGTAGATGTCATAATGGTGGTTAATGCATTTAGGATTCTATGCCTGTGTTTGCACACATTAGCTGAATGTGTATTTTTGTGCTCGTGTTTTGTGTGCAATGTATTGAGCGCCCAGGTTCGGATCAAGGGAGAGGGGGCTGACCCGAGAGGACGGGATCGGCAGGCGCCAAAATTCAATTTGTTCCGAGTGGTCCAATTCAACGTATCATGGTTTCAAAAATTTCAAAATTGAGGTGATACTTCCAGTTGTAGGATCCTGAGGCTGGTGGCGCACAGACTACACGCTGAATGGTTCAAAAAGGCATTGGTTTGTATAATTGCCTCGTCAGACGCTGTTTTCAGTGATTTGCGCCACGGCCGGGTACCGGTCGAGCGCAAATGCTATAGGCAGCCTCTTCCAAAAGCATGTGTACAGCAGTTTCTTCATGAAAATAGTACTCAATTGTGTTCAAATTAGGTCTGCAGATTTGTTTTAGGTCAAGGATAATATGCCAGCAAGGAATTTGTTCAAATTAATCCTCCAAGATTGTTCTAATTTGTGTTCCACTTTCTACTTGTCTGACAACATTGACCTTTGAACGACCCCAGGTGCAAATCACGCGACCTCCCTGGAGGTATTTTTGTGCAAGACCCAATGGAGGCACGGTGAAACCACGGTACCACGCCCAGTGCGCGACCCCCCCCCCCCTGGTATGTTTCGGAATCCACCCCTGGGACTGTTTGCATTGATTTGTGCATCAAACACCGCACACACAAGCCTGAATGGTCCCCACCATTTGGGTCTTGTGACTGTGAGAACGTTTATCTTTCCTCCCTGCAGCTGATCCGGCCCCCAGCCCATTGAACCCTGACATTGTGTTCCTTTGTCAAATGTAGATATCCAAAAAATGATTAAAAATCAGCTCGTGCACTTCACACCTGAAAACAGAATGTTCGGTAAGAACACTCCATTGGCCAGACACTGCGAGTTGCGGCCAACTCATTGGGCCTGACCCTGATGTTTGTTTCTGTTTATTTTTTGCATTCTGACACTCTGGGTCTCCATGCTTTACTTCGCAAATTGTTGCACTTTGTCTTGGGAAACTGTGCCTGTGAATGTTTGCGTAAATGAAAATTCCTCAAGTCAGCCATTTTCTCCTCACAAGATGTATGTGTTGAGTTTCTGTGGCGCAGAACTATGAATTGAGTCCAGCAGACAGCGTCCACATAGGAGGGTCCAAGTTTATTTCAAGCGGAAAAATTAACAGAAGCCATGCTGTCTCTTGATGGTGTCGAACTGATCTCACATGAAAACGCACTGTAAGAATTGCCACAAATGCTTGTGAATAATGCGACCTTTTTCACCTTCGTCTGGAGTCACTTTAAATCACGATAGTTCACAGAAATCATTGTGTTCTCTTCTCAGTGGTGTCTGAACATGGCTTCTTCACTGACAGAATGATCAAATAGTATCTGCCATCCACAATGTGGAAATGTTTCTTCTGAAAATAGCTGGAGACAGGAGACCACACCCTCAATGAGGATGTCACCAATTCTATGAGAAAACACACATTCATTTTTTGAATCAGCATAATGGTATCTTTGTGTTGCATTATCTCTGCAACTGAAGTTGAGAGGAGTGCAATGAGAAAATTGATCAAAAGTATGACCATCACAAAAATATAGCAAACATGGAAAAACAACAGGACAAAATAGTTCTCCACCTGCATGTCTGACCTAAATTGAGTAAAATCTACCATGTTCAAAGACACAACAAAGGAGTTGTACCAGTGTTCAACAAAACTGGGAGAGAAGTGAGGGTTGGAACAATTGTTGGAATCCTGCAGGATTTTGAAAAAGCCATACACAAAGGGGACAAATGTCAGGGCGTATAAAATTAGAAACTGGAAGAGAACCCACATCATTCTTTGCATGGCAATAGTGAAGTGGCCCAAAACTGATGACGTTTGCAGGAAGAACAAAATCAACCACAGAGTAAACACACAAGCTCCTGCAGTCAGTAGGTTGATCAAACTCCTCAGAGATGGATTGTCAAGAAGGAAAAGAACTACTGCCAAACATATGACCAAGCTCATGCCAATGTCAAACCTCTCAAAGAATTTATGCCTCACCACCAACTCCTTTTTGCATTTTAAGTTTTTTTCAAAGGTATTACCTAAAGCTGTGACTCCTTTACTGTGGGAATGAACCATCACAACAACATTTAAACTGCAAAAGAGAAGGATGTAAGCCACCAGAATCATGGTCATAACCTGATTCAGTACCAAGCAAAAACTACTTTCTGGGCAATCATGAGCAGACACATTCACGTGCTGACTGCTCCAAGGCAGGGTTGGGACACCAGCCAGCAGCACTGCTGTAGTGATAGGAAACAACAACGAAAAGCAGAACCAAACCAAAATGATGCACTTGAGAGCCTTCAGTTTCTTGTTCATCCAGACCTTCACAATCTGAATATTTGTGATTTCACCATGTTTTCCTTGGAATGCAACATCTTTGTCAATGAAGGATAAAATTACCATTGGTGAGTAATGTCGCCTGTTTCCTTGTTCATGACCCTCATATTCAGTTATATCAATCCAGTCTTCCCTAAAGCATCCCTTTTCTACTGTTTTGACAAGGTAAACTCCAGGAGTAAAATGAATGCACTCATAAAGGGAAAGGCATCCCAAGTTTGCAGCCATCTCTAGGGGTCTCAGCCCATCCATGTTCTCATGCATCAGTAGTTTTTCCAGCACTGGAAATTTTAGCAAAACAACCAGCCTCTTGTACATGCAAACTGCCCTTTCCTCTGGAACAAGATCTAGTGCACTTGCTGCCACAATTGTGTGAATAATATTTTCTCCATGAATATTTTCTTTGTGAACATCAGCCCCCTGTTTGATGAGAAACTCCATCACATCAACAGCCCCCATCATAACTGCCACAAACAGAGGTCTGCACAGTCTGGCCAGTTCCCCCTCAGGAATGAAACTCACATCACCAAAGTTGAACTCTCCATTGAGCCTGGTCTCCCTGGTGCTGGACTCAGAGAGGTACTGAGTGACTTCCTCCACATTATTGGACTCCAGTGCTCTGTAGTATTGGAGATGCTCCTCAAAACAGAGTGAATCATTGTCATCAGATTCTGTTGGTGTGGACTGGCCTTCTGCTTTCATTGTAATTGTTGTTCACATGACACAAAGGATGTCATTATATTTCTTTCACATGCAGCTTTCTGGATTTCCAACTTTGGGTGTGGTCCGCACTTATTGGGACCAAATTCGGCTTCTGCAATGACACAGAACTGGTGTGCACAATGAATACCCCACTTGATGCAAATGACACAAAGATACAATCATGGTGCAAACATGCGAGATGATTTGAATCAAGCAAGCAAAGTTTGGAAGCTGAAAGCGATTCAATTTACTTCCAACATTCTTGATGGATATTTTGTGTGATGTTTATTCAGGTAATTTGGTCACACCATTTGCACCAAATGTATCAGATGTACGTACAAACAACAGACTCCCAACACCGACGCTCAGTACACTGTATTTACTTTCACTCAAAACGATACACAAATGATAGTGAAGCAAAACAGGCTCATCATATAGTTGATACCAAATAACAGTTCTGTTGGTCCTGATCCAAAAGAGAAATTGCCCAGTGCTTTATGTGTGACTGTCCTTCCTGAGAGGCCACAGACATGCGAACCTGACCCAAATTCAGGACAGAACTGGTTTGTGGAAGGTGACGATCTTCAAATAATATTTTCCTCCTTCAACATGAAAATGTTTCCTCTGAAAATGTTTCCAGACCCCCCTGAAACATCCAAGTTTCAGCATGTAATTTTCTGTGATGAGGGAGAAATTCATCTTTTGAAGCAGCATGATGGTCTCTTTGTGCTGCATTACCTCAGCAACAGAGGTTGACAACAGAGCTATGAAGAAGTTGATCATCATGATCACTAAAGTAAACACACACATCTGATGCACAAAAATCAAAACAAAATAGTTTGTGGTTCCAATGTCAGATTTAAATTGTGTCATATCATACATGTTGAATGCTACAAGAAATGTGTGATAAAAATGTTCAAAAATATCCGGAGAAAACACTGGATGCAGGCAATCATTTGAGTCTTTTAGCAGCCTCAGAAATGCATGTACATAAGGCAAAAACATCAGGAAGTACAACACCATGAACTGATAAAGCACCATGACCATCTTTTGAATGACCATTGTGTAGTGTCCTAGCAGAGAAGAGACCTGCAAATGAAAAAGCAATGCCCACACTGTTGACATACAAGTTGTTGTGATCAGCAAGTTTACCAAACCCCTCAATTCAGGGATGTCCAAAATACACAAAATGATGCCAACACCTGATGCAAATGTGGTGTTGAATATAAATATTTTCAAAAAATTGAATGATACAAGCTTGTTTTTTGAACCTGTCAAGTTCATTGAATACAACTTTTGCCTGTCAAATTCCTGCTTGGAAAAGCCACACACAGCATACATCACACCCACAAAACAGTAGATAAGCATCAGAGTGACTACCACAATGGTGAAAGCATAGTTCGGCTTGAAATAGAAATTGGAATGTGGGCAGGTGTTGCTTGTATTTGTTGACGATTCCACGTCTTGCAGAAGACCTGACAATGTGATATCATCCCCAGTAAATAACATGTACAGACAAGTGAACAAAAGTGTATCAAGTACCCAGATAGTGGAGAACAATTTGGAGCATTTCAGTTTTTTGTCCAGCCACGTTGTTATCAGGTCGCATTTTACAATATCGCCATGGGCCTTTTCAAGAGCAATATTCTGATCCAAGAAAGCCAAAATGACCATAGGTGAGTTATTTCTTCTGTTCCCAGCATCATAGCTTTCGTACTCTGTCACATCAATCCATTTTTCTACAAATGGACCCTTCTCAACAGTTCTGGTCACATAGACATCAGGGGTTAAATGCATTGCCTCATACAGCAACACACAGCCAAGGTTGGCAGCCATTTCCAAGGGCCTCAACTCATCATTGTTCTCTTGCATCAACAGGTTGTGCAGGTCCTTCTTTTCAATTGTGGCTCTCAGCCTTTCATACACAGCTACACACTGTTCTCCACAAAGAAACTCCAGTGCACATGCTACCACTAAAGTGTGCATAATGTTTTCTCCATGGATGTTTCTCTGGTGAACTTCAGCTCCTTGCTTGATGAGAAGTTCTACCACCTCCGTAGCTCCCATCATTATTGCCACAAACAGAGGTCTGGACAATCTGGACAGGTGGGTCTGAGGGAAAGAGCTTTCATCTCCATAGTGAATTTCACCATTCATCAAGGCATTCTTCCTTTCTCCCTTTGCCTGAGACAGCAGGAGTGCGACCTTCTCAACATTGTTGGTTTCCAAAGCTTTGCAATAGGAGTAATTTTCATCAAAAGACAAGGTGTTGTATTTGTCTGGCGCTGATCCAACTGACGCCTCCACCGGGTGTTTCCTTGCCTTCCTCTTGAAGACCGTCGCCAGAGCCCACATGGTTTTCAAAACACTTGCGTCCACTGAGTTCTTCATAACACATGTTTTGTACGTGGTTTGCAGCCCATGGTGACATAGACTGAACCCATTCTCGTGCATGCAGATTATCGCGTTGCTTTGTGCATCTCAACGCTTTGCAAGCTGCACCCAGATTGACACATGATGTTTGATACTGAATTAGCTCAGGTATATGTGTTCATACGCTGACACGCAAACAGTGATCAAAGCATAAAGCGCACAAAACACTGATGCTGAAATGCATTTGATTCGTTGACTCTGCTCTTGTGAACGATTGGCGCAGTTTTTGCATCAGAGCAAAAAGAGTTGGAAACCAAATGTAAATGAAAGGTCACCTGTGACACAAAAGCTTTTATGCTAATGGTGCGTGCTCTATCTCGTGATCTCTTTCCCTAAAAACTGTTATGCCGCTGGTCATCGAGGTCTTTTGGGCAAGAGCCCTGAAACCTCCGAGCAGTGGGTCTTCCAGGGGCTCTGTGAGACCGGCCTTGCACACCTGCAACGTTTTATTTTTGCGAAAGTGATGGTAGGCATAGGCACGCCCCTCCTCACGGTGTGTTATTGGTTTGAAGTTCAAGCTTTGGCTCACTTGACCCCAAATACAAACTTACTGCAAAGACTTGGGCTGAAGCCAAGGTGACATGATATATGTTCGTTTTTGGGGTCACATAAACATCATTTCTTTGGAAAACTCTTACACACGCACACGTACACACACACGCACGCACACATGCTGTGGAATGGTGTGGTAATCAGCGTTTTATTGCACCGACTGGGCACAACAATGCAGTTTGACGTGTTTTGTTTCACAATCATTGTGTTCATCGCACAAAGAAACAACCAAGTCACAGTGTGCAGCGAACATTTCACAAAGCTGAGACAGTTTCTCCAAACATTCCTTCAGCTGATTTGTATTTACAAAGACATTATTGGCCTTACATGGGAACAGAACTGCACAATAATGGTCAACAAGAAGCAGTGCTCAAGGCAACTGCAGTGCCACGACTCTTGCGGCGTCGGTAATGTCATCAATTCTTCCTTGTTCATCAATTCTTCCTTGTCCTCCTTGTCTTCCACTAGTCATGATGCATTCTGTCCACAGGGAAGGCGTCCCACCTCCGGCAGGGGGTCCCGCCTTCGGCAGGGTGGGTCCCACCTCCCGTGGGGGGAGGGGGGTCTAGTAGGGGGGAGGGGGCAGATGGACATTTCAGTCCAGCTGCCATATACTGCACTATGACATGGTTCTTCGCCCTAAAGGGACTTCGCACAATAACCACTGACTTCCAACAAACAAGACAATGTCAGACAAGAAAGCACTTGTCCTGTAGGTCTATTTCTCATGAAGAGATAATTTGACAGTGTGGGCAGCACATACTGTTGATCATCAACTCTCTTCAAACTGTGCATCAATCATTAAGTTTACTACCTTCAGCAGCTCAGATTCCAATGCAAAATCTGAGGATTCCTGGGTCTAAAGAGATAGTGATGTCAATACGCTGGTGTTACGTTTTCACATTTGTAACCACAATCCTCACAACGTGGATCTGCACATTATTGAGTTCCGCAAGGTGGCAAGTAGGTTAAGATGAAGCAAACTGGGCTTATGGTTTGTGCGACACCTTGGTCATTCAAAATCCCCTTTCATGCTTTTCCCCTTGTTTCCTGGTTTGGGATCAGAGGGTTCAATCGTGCATCCCCGGAACCTCTGTCCCCCTTCAGAATCTGCCTAAGACTTGACTTCCCTGTCAGCTGAATGTGTAACTGTGATACCAGTTTCGAGCCTGGGTCATTGGAGCCATTCAGAGTCCCCTCTCATACTTCTTTTTCTTCTCATCCGGGAAGGGGTCGAATGTCTTGAGGGGTTCCATCCATTCAACCAGCCGGACCAGCGAGATCTCCAGCCTCTTCTTCCATCTGTCCTCAAACTTCTTGGAAAATTTGTTTCCAGCTAGGTTCACCCAGCATTTCCACCTGTGGAAATGTTGCATGGTTTCAATCAGGGTGTCCACCTCTGCCACCATGGTGTTGAGGAAGCTGTAGTCAGCATCATCCTCTGCACTGGTCAGTCTCTGGGTTCTGCCTGACAAGTTGAGCTCCTTCAGTCTGGGAAGTTTCCTCTCCCTGAAGATCCATGTCAGGTGAATTATGTCTTCCCTGGTCAGGCTTCCTCTTTGGAAAGAGAGTTTCTCAAGGTAGGGGAACCCCTTGTGGGTGATGTTTGGAATGAACTTGGAGAGACACCCTGAAACCCTGTTCTCAGGTACAGTCATGACAATACTGGGATACCTGTAGTCTCCAAACACCAACTCTCTCAGTTGTTTGCTGCAGGCATTGATTGCTTTCAAGATTTCACAAGTTGCATTTGGTGACATGTTGTTCCACCCCACAAACAAGACTTCCAAATGTGTACATGAGCCCCAAGATTTGATGGATTCAGCCAGCCTTAGACCACCTTCATCTCCAAACTCAATGTGTCTCAGAAAAATGGAGTTCATTTTGTTCATGGTGTTTATGTTCTGTAGAACCTCCAGAATTGTCTCCCTGGGCATTTCACACTGATGAAAACTGAGCACTCTTGTAGCTGGAGAGAGCACAGGGACCAATGAGTGATTTAGTGCTGTCATATTTGACCCCTCCAAATAGAGGTGTTTTATTCTTTGCTTGGAGCTAATTTTGAGGACCAGTTCCAGAGTGTAAGATTGAAGGGAAATGTCCACTGTGTTGATGACACAGATTGTGGTGTCTGAGTATTCCTCCTCTTCATTTTCCTGGGGTTGTAGACTGAAGTCAAGTTCCAAATCTGTACCACATCCTTCCAAAGAGAAATAGTAGAACTTGCTTGGAATAAAAATGGGGTCATTCTGATCTCCACAACTGTAGAAATTGAAGAAATGATTGCTGCCTGCAGAGCCTGACATTTTCTCAATGCTCTGCTTGTATAGTGATTGACCAACCAGCAGCTGTTTTTTCCTCTCATAGTTGGCTGGTTTTCCTTCCTTCAATAGTTTCTCATTCTGATGATCCACAGCTATTTGGAACAGGGACTCAGTGAGTAGTTTCTGCAGCAGGCCCAGCTTCAGGTTGTTTGCTTGGTGGATCTTCTTGTGCACTTCCACTGGAGATTTGGACATCAACCCGTGGAAAAAATCCAGCACTTTTCCATGTTTTTGCATGGTGGCTTCTGTGGGAAAATTCTATAAGTGAAAAGAAAATGTTACCCAAAACTGGAAGTTGCATTGGGCATTCTCGTTGCATTGCGAAAAAGCACAAAAAGGTTCAAAATATTTTCTGTATTGGTTTTTCACAAGCTGCGAAAAAATATGTATCAGACTCCAGACAACGTCTTTTCAAAGTCAGGTGATCAGAAATGGACACAAATCTGTACTCACTGTGTAGTCATGCTGCAACAGTTTTCCTGCCAGGTACTTGGCTGCAACGAACTCCTGCATCCGGGTGTGAGGGAACGAAACGTACACTGGGTCACCAGGTGCAGGTCTGGAGAAACTCGTGTCCACCACAAGTCCCAGTTTCAGGAGCAAAGGCTGTTTTTCTTTTATAATTTCCTGCAAAACAAAGCAAATATTTCCATCCATCATTTGCGTGAACATCAAAAACTATTCAGGTGCCCTTGACACGTCCAAGAAAGCATCAGTGAAAAAAAAACAACAACTCTACTTTGTGTTGTAAAGTTTTTTTCAGCAAGAAAAAACATCATCCTTTCATTGTAAAGTTTCTGGGTTGACAGCTATTATCCGTTGGCTCTTACTTTGTTGATAAGAAGTTGCTTTCTGTCTCTCTCCAAGGCCTCCCACGCCATTTCACCAAGAGGCAACAACAGATTATTCAACTTCTTCACCAAATTTGCTTTGATTTTGAAATGTTTGACTGTTGCTTTGTCCATGAAATTAATGATAATTTTCTCAAACAAAGCTGTGAAGTATCTGGTGGGACCATGTGTCATGTTCTTCTCAAGATCTTTTGGAGACAGAGCGCATGTCAAGAACAGCATGACAGGAGATTTGAGCATTTCATACACCCCAACTTCTTTGGCTTTAGCAATGAGGGCTTGAGATTTCTTGGTGTTGTCAATAAACTTAGTTGCAGCATCAAGAATTGTCACATCATTGAAACCCAAAATTTCCATTTCAGCATCCCAATATTTGGTCAACATTTCTGGACCAGTGACTTTCAGGTGTCTTGATGTGAGTACAACACTGCAGTTACTGGTTGTGTTCATCATGACAGATTCAACATCCATATTGGTGCCTCTGTTGTACTCATCATATCCATCAAACAACAGCAAAGTCACGTGCCCAGCTGACCCATTCACAGCTATAGTGATGTTGTCATTGGATACATTCATAACTGACAGTTGTTTATGTTGCTCCCTGATCAGCTGTGCCAGAGTAACATCCTTGTTGACATGTCTCAGTTCCACCAGGAACACGAAGTCAAACTGCTGCAGCTGTCTCCCTTCTGCCCAGTCCAGAGCGAGCTTTGCCAATGAGCCACTTTTTCCAATCCCAGCTTCACCTGCAAATATTTCCTTCAATCAAACACTTGGTCTGCATCACCATGTGCAAAAGAGCTTTGGTACTCTGGCTGCAAAATTTGCAAAGCTCAAGAGCAACACAGTCACAGATACAAAATTTTGGTTGGAATCTGACCTTTCACCATAACCTTGACAGCACTCCCATTCATGTGATGAAACAGCTCAGTCATTGTGTCAATCGGGGTGTTGGGAGGGAACTTGTCTGAGTTGAGGCGAGTCCACTTGTGTTCCACCTTGTAGTTCCTCAGGGAAAACTCTCTGTCCTTGAGCAGCCAGGAGGCAGCCAGGAACTTGGTACACTTTTTCTGGATTGACTCTCTGGTCCATTCTCTGATCTCAGTGAAATCTGCCAAGGTAAGGACAGTGATTGAATGAGACAACACTTTTTTGCTATAAATGTGGAACTATTTCTTTGAAAAGGAAAGACGCAAATGTACTTGTCTTTGGAAGCAGACTTTCCGGCTGATTGTTTGCTCCGCCTGAAAAAAACAAGATTTTGTTTTTTGATGTTGTACCTTCTTCGGTCCAGCTGATGTGCAGCTGTTTGGTATTCGCGAGGGCAGAAATTGGTGTACTGTTGTCAAAACTACCCAAATTAGCAAATTATTCTCAAGGCTCACGTAACGCTTGATGGCCAGATTGATGTTGCTTGACGCACAGATGTAACAATGTTGGCCGGGGCCCACAAATACTGAAACAGACTTTGACCCACACCTGAACCCACCTGCAGCCCAGGAGAAGACAGTGTAAGCCACACCCAGCAGGAGGACCGCTCCACCTGCAGTCAGCAGGGGAACTGGGATCCCACCTGCAGGGACAAGCAAACTTGTGAAAGTGTGTCTCTTGGTAGAAAAAAGTGAGGCAACATTTTTCTTGCATCGATGAAACACATCCGATGATCATTCTGAAGACGGGTGTGTGTGGTTGTCTTTGTGTGTGTGTATTCATGTTTTGGACACAAAGCGTGTCGATCACTTCTAATGGGTATGAGCATTCTAACAATTTGCTTTTGTGCTTTGTGTTGTGTTTGTGTGTGTGTGTGTGTGTTTGTGTGTGTGTGTGTGTGTGTGTGTATGTGTGTGTGTGTGTGTGTGTGTGTGTTCGTACATGTTGTTCGGAAAAAGCAAGGGGTCAATTTATCTCTGACCCAGCCAACAATTCATGTTGATCTCAATCTGTTGTGGTGCGGCCCTGTTTCAAGTCGTTTCCACACAAAACAGTTGTGTGAAAATGGTCGAGGAAAAGCACCCCCTCACCCAGATCTCTCCAGCGGAACACAGAGAAAAGGAAACTGACCTGGTTGGGGCTTCAAACAGTTCAAAAGTCGTTTGACCTTGTTGAAACAACTGTGATATTTTGAATCCTCTCCTGTGATTTCTTTTGCCTCTTTCTCCTCTCCCTCAGCTGCATTCTCCCCAGTCACCTCAGAGTCATCTTTCTTGTTTTCTTGCTGCTCATCATCAGACTTTTCCTTGTTCTCTTCAGAAGTCGCCTCTGTTTCGCCAGCCTTGATGTCTTCAGTGTCCTTCACCTCAGGCTTGACCGCTTTTGCTTCTGCCATTTCCTGACACTGTCACCAACCTGGTACTCAATCTTTTTTTTTGTAGAGTGTCAACAATATGGTGTGTTTGTATGGTATGCTGGTGGGGTGTGTTGAGCCAATAGCTGCTGAACACCTGCTGGCTGGCCTGCAATAGCTGCTGCTGCAGAGCTGGACGACGTGGCAGCTTCTCAGCTGCTGTAGGGACTGTGTGAGAATTAGCTGTGACTGAGATGATTTCGCGGTGATTGTGGTTTGGACGACTGTGAATGAAACATTGAACTGTGTACTCTCCTGACATTGGACAACACAAATGATGTGTTTTGGTCTGAGTCCACATTGCTGTACAGAAAAATTAATAAACAGAAAACATGGTACAAGTTTTGCAGAAAAATTCACTCCACTCATCGGTTTTGCTTGATTTCAGACTGTGGTCTGTGATTCTGTCTCACAGAACACTGGGCACGATATGAACACAAGTACTTTTCAATCAAATCCCACAAGCCTCACTCTTCATGATTTTACAGGTGATCAATCTTTCGCTGTGCTCAGTCTCACAGGATTGCCTCACTGGTCATGATTTTACAGGTGATCACTCTTTCGCTGTGCTCAGTCTCACAGGATTGCCTCACAGGTCATGATTTTACAGGTGAAAACTTTTGCAGTGCTCAGTCTCACAGGATTCCCTCACTGGTCATGATTTTACAGGTGAACACTCTTCCAGTGTGTTCAGTCTCACAGGATTACCTCACTGGTCATGATTTTACAGGTGAACACTCTTCCAATGTGTTCAGTCTCACAGGATTACCTCACTGGTCATGATTATACAGGTGAACACTCTTCCAGTGTGTTCAGTCTCACAGGATTACCTCACTGGTCATGATTTTACAGGTGAACACTCTTCCAGTGTGCTCAGTCTCACAGGATTCCCTCACTGGTCATGATTTTACAGGTGAACACTCTTCCAGTGTG
>JAAUXT010120348.1_pt1 | contig 19652 bp, 22 predicted proteins | sample 7278171 | NCBI WGS metagenome assembly JAAUXT01 (sample SAMN14350112, study PRJNA611818) | marine sediment metagenome | isolation source: surface marine sediment (1.8m) | place: French Polynesia: Moorea | collected 2018-08 | reverse complement strand
CCACTGCGAACACAAAAACTTCGTGGCTTTTTGGCGATACTCTCATTGTCAAATATCCGCAAAAACAACAAATATGAAATGCAAACGAACTGCTCTCGCACTTCCCCAGGCCCGTGCTTTTGTATTTTGTTTGGAATGCGGCAGAAACGAGATTCGTGACCAGACAGCTGAATATAAAGCAACCATGCAGGGCCGATGACTAGTACATGTCCAACACCAGACTGAGTAAAGCTGTTTTCTTTGTAAAAAAAACAAAACAAACACGACAAAATGAACCATGTAAAACGAAGAAGACGACGTTTTCGCACAAAAGCGAGCTTTGGCATTGCAAGTTTTCCTTTTGTTCCGAGAAAAATTCTCAGGCCGACGAGTGGTGTCCATTGCATGGGGCTTCCCTCAGCACTGTGTGACTAGACTACACGCTCAAGTTTCCCTTCCTCACGCAAAAAGTCAATTCTGCATTGACGCTGGAGTGTTCAGTTGCTCGTACTCAAGTCGTCATCTCATGCGGAGTAAACAATCCACTTCCAAATTCAACAGACTGGAGCTTTCGTAGAAAATGTCACGTTGTTTCACAGCTGGAATGGAATGACCATTCGCTGAACACACTCCTGCACGAGAAACACTCAGCCTCGTTCAAGAGATTCGTCTCACGATGCTCAGGCCATCACCATCATCACGGGTTCCAGTTCTCTGGGTAAGACACTTTGGACAAACTGCGATCAAAGCAACGCTGCTCTCCTCCTCCTCCTCTACTCTCCGCCACGATCTGTTTGTAGTTGGCAGCGTACTGTTCGTCACCCTCCTCCGCCCGGCCTTCCCCTCCTCCTCCGCCCGACTTGCCCGCGGACTTGGGCGACGCCTTGCCCGCGCTGCTCTGCCTCCGGAAACTCGCCACCAGACTGTCGCGCAGATTGCGCAGGCGCGGGTACCTGCGCACCACCTTCATGCGACCGGCGTACGGATCGTCCAGCTGCGGCTTCCAGCGACCGAAGTAATAGATGAAGATGACGAAGCAGACGAAGGCGAAGAGACTGGGCACGAAGGCGAGGCCCTTGTACTTGAGCGGGTAGCCCATGTAAAGCGTGTTCATTAACATATCTCCCGCCATGTACGTCTCGTTTGTCAGAGGGTCCGTCGTGTTGGCACGCCACTCGTAGAAAAGCTGCGACCCGTTGAAGTTTTGGAGGGAATACGGGTCACGGACGGTGTAAATCTGCGAAGATGAAAAAGGTAAAACACATGTTGATGTTGATCAGCAAAACCAGAGGCACGGAGACCTCTGCAACGCTTTCTACCGTGGGGAAAAAAAAAAGCAGGAAATCAACCCAACAACACCACAAACCAACGTTTTGGGCTCTGTCCTCAAAACAAACCGCAATCATGACACGGCGTGCAAAGATCAACCTCATTTACGTGACGTGAACAAAGCAGTTTGAAGGTCAAGCTGTGCTGGGCGCTGAGTTCAACTGCTAATTCTGAAACCCTGTGTGGCTGGGTCGGGCCTCTGCCCCGCACAGCTTCCATCAGGTCCACGGGTGTTGGGACCCGTCTGTCCAGAGCCCAATGCATCATCTTCCGCCCCGCAACTTCCACTGCCCATTAGGCACCAAAAATGACATTCTGCGCAGGTCGTGGACTCTCTGGTCTGTGTGTGTAATTTGCCTCCTTTGAATAATGAATGTCTAAATGGCCAGGGACGTGGTCAAGAACGGAGTCCGCGCGTGCTCCATCATACAGCAGCGGCAGCGGGGGAGGAGGGGACGTTTCTGAGCGGCGCACGGGGCCGGCGTCCCGGGCGAACCGCGCGCTCTGGCCGCAGCCTCACACTGGACCCGCCGTGCGGCAATTTCAGTTTGTGAGTGCAGCTCGGGGTATTCTGGCCACAGAGGTGGTGGATGCCACTTTGGGGCCCCTCGTCGCCTGGACGTTCCACGTGACCAGCGCCGCGTCTCCATCCGCCTCTGTTCACAACGCCACGCCGCTCACTCGCCGCTGCCTTCTGCAGCGCCAGCCATACATCACCGAGGTTATTCAGTGCGAAATGGTTCCCCGTCGCTGCGGTTATTAGTCGCAGTGGAAATGATCTCATTACGGTCGAGATGAGATGCTTCTAAAGATAGAACCTTTTGCTCCGTTTAATTCAAGTCGCTGCCGTCGCCATATGATGCCGTTGATCAGGCAAGACCAAGGACAGATTGCTTTCTTTTTGAGTCAAACAAGAACACCTGCTTTTATGGATATGCGCCATGTCCTTGGTGGTCAAAAAGAGGAAGGGGGCGGGGATAGGGGGAAACGAAAGGAGCAAACCAGAAAAGATAAGGGAAAACAAGACCAGAGCATAAATTCAACTGTTGCTCTGCCGCCAGCACAGGGGAAACTGTCAAGACCAAACATCAGTGTGACAAGACCAAGAAACAAGAACTCCTCCGATGTGGACACACGCCAACTGCACGGTACTTCATGTAATCCAACTGGTACCAGTGTTCTCCTCGGTCAGTTGCTACACACCCAGTCCCTGGCCTTTCATTCACTCCAGAGCCCTGACTCTTTTCCTTGGCGGGGTGGAGGCCCTCAGTACCTCGAAAACAAGATCTAATGGGGGAAGGTCCCACGGCGCTTTGGCTGAAAAAATAAATGTCTGCGTGCACGTCACAAACGATCTTCTGACTGCACCACATTTAACATTGCCGACCCTGCCGCACATCAGCGTGTGTGTAAACACGCGTCGACTGTCGTCTGACTCGTGGCGTAAAACACACACCAACGGCAAGCGCGACAGTGATTCCTCTCGCCCATGTAAAAAGCGCACAGCCGAATAAAAAGCTGAATTGATCACAGCGAGGAGCTTTCTGCGAAACTGGGAAGTCAGTGGAACTTTCTTCACTTTTTTTCTTTGACGTGAGACACATTCAAAACCTGGAACCAAATCAGTGATGGAACCAAAGTGTTTTTCAATTGGGTCCAAGTGCCTTTTTGTGGTGAATGTTGTGGGTGCGTCTTGCAAACAATAGATGTACTGATTGTGAACACACGCGCCACAGCTTTCAGTCAGCGCAATCTACAAACAGTGTGAAACTCGTCACAGGATTGGGACCCCCCCCCCTTTCAGGTGAAGTGCACCAGTGACCAGGGCAGCATCACAGCGACTGGTCCCCCGACAGTTCCAGCGCAAAGGGTGGTTTTTGTGCCTCGTCGTCTGTGGGGAGGGGGGCTGTGGTGTGGGTGTGCACACGTGTGTTGTGTGTGCGTGTCTACACATCTGTCAAGATTGTGTGTGTGTGTGTGTGTGTGTGTGTGTGCGTGCGTGTGACCTGACAGAATCGTCGCGGACGCACCTTGCGGGTGTCGGGGTTGACGTACTGCCCGTACATGTGCGGCTTGTAGAACATCTGGTTCTTCCACATGTTCATGTCCAGGATCATGACCATGAAGATGATGCCGTAGTTGAACCATTTGCCTGAAACAAGAAACACTGTGGTCTTTTCGTGTGCATGTGCAGAAAAGTTCTGCAGCCAATTGCGGTCCGTCTGAACGTTCAATGCTCGCTGTCGGCAAGCTCCCACTTCTGAGGGCCATTCCCTTCAGCGACAACAGCATTGTCCTGTTGTGCAACGCAGCTCAGATGTTTCGAACCGTTTTGACAAAAGGGCAAAGTTCTGCCTGACTCCTAGAATAGCCTGGGGAAATCCGTTTTTGACAGGAACTGGGTCGTGCCGCTGAAATCCCGCACCATCCGGGGAAATACGTCAGCCGAGCACGCATCAACCCAACAACAGTGAATTTTAAGTTTTTTGGTAGAATAAGAACCTTCGTTTTCAGGGTGAACTCACTTCGACAAGTTTGAGGTCACGTACGAGAGGCTTTGTGACCGCAGCGTTGAAGAAAAGAAGAACTCACCGGAGATATGGACGTACCATGCGTCGGAGTAGCGCCAAAGAAGGAGAACTCACCAGAGATATGGACGTACCATGCATCGGAGTAGCGCCAAAGAAGGAGAACTCACCGGAGATGTGGACGTACCACGCGTCAGAGTAGCGCCTCGCGCAGCTCGGGATGCGGAACTTGAAGTGGGCGATGTTCAACCCAGGCAGCTTGATGTCGAAGTTATTCACAAAGTGAGGGAAGTCCCAGTCCTGAAAAGATGCAATGCAAATGTAGCGCGAGTCCACAAATATTCTCCCGAATCATGAAAAGAAGACTGCGGAGCTGAACAGAGTATGCACATTCGAAAGAAAACAAATATCGTATTTGAAAAGGTCACACAGTGGCGCAGAATCGCACTACAGACTTGAGGTCCCATGACAGTGCACGATCTCAAAAAAGAACTTAACCGGACACAGACAGAAGCCAAAGATCTCAACCTGTCCACTGAAAAGTTCTGATGGACTTGCTAAGCAATACAAGTAATTTCTGCACGCTTGATGGAGAAAGACGCAAATCAAATGCGCTTTGCAAAAGGTCTTTATCAAATCAAGCCAACAGTCCCCAAATATTTGCACAAGCAATAACTCCTTTTTCTCCCCAGTGAACATTGCGTCTCGATGCAGAGCATGCCTAATCCCCGTTCAGAGAAAGGTACAAAATCAATGCACAGAGCGGGTAATCGGATCCCGGCTCCCAAACTCCCACTTGGCACAGTCGGAGGCTCATGTTGGTCGTGCTCAAGCGCCCAAGCGGCCATTTGCATGCGGCGCTGCAGTGGTGAGGACATCCTGCAGCAAAAACTCAAGCGGACGGATCTGCCTCGGTGGGTGTGTCTCTGTGGAGTGAGAGTCCACAACTGGCAGGAGTAGTTTTGGATGGGACTGGGGCACAGATTCCGAATGGCACCAAAAATGAGTCTGGGAGTTCGTTCATTTTGAGTTGAACGTTGACGGGAATTTCTGCGGTCTTTTGTCTTGAGAGTTAGAAAATTCCGAGCTAAATTTTCAGCTCTGGTCACACACTTGGTCGCAGAACGGATCAACCAGGACCCGCAAGCCGAAGACAACCAAATTCATCCGATAAACTGGTTTTGCTGAAACGAAAAATCTTCTTGGGTGGCACTTTCTCTCGGTGTGACACCAACCACAGGTGGATGGGTGAAATCTGACTCGCCTTTCGCACGGCAGTTCGATTCACCTGAGCAGAGTAACAGGTCTAAACGCTAGTGATGCAACGTGCCGTACTCACCCACAGAAATGCGCACAAATAGGGCAAAAAATAGAGAGAGTTTGTCAGTCTTACAACGGGACCTCGACACTCAAAACGAGCTTGGAGTGCGCACTATGTGTTCACGGGAGAATGCGGTACACTTCAAGCCGAGAGGTCTCGTTGGCGTGGAGTACTTTTTCCTTCTTTTTCAGAAATGCACCCAGCATGGCGGACTTAGTACGACCAATCAAAAATCAAGAAGTTGCTGCCATGTGTGGAAAGTTCCAGTATCTTGAAAGTTTACTGCACAAAAGTTCATTGCGCTTAATTTAATGGAAAACCTTACACCCAAAGGGAAGCTCCCTTGTCCCTGAAAAGTTGCCAAATAAAGTGAACCCACATTCAAAACCTTGAGACCAAAGAAAAGTTACTTGAGGCACTTTGAGATCGATGTTCTTGGTGAAATGCGGGAAGTCCCAGTCCTAAAACAAAGTCTCCTTCTTGACACAAAAGCATGACAAAGAAATTGCAACGGCCAGACTCGAAAATATGACTTGCAACGAAAGGTTGTGTCCTTCATTGAAGTTTTCTCACTGTTGCAATGACCACTGGAGAACTTCAGTCCCCAACTTCTCATGCAGGGTGGAATCAAGGGTCAGAACCAACAATCTGGTGAACCTGTCCTGCAGCCCAAATGGCAACTCGATTTTCACTACACACAGCAGGTAAACAGGACATAGTGAATGATTCAGGGAGAGGAAATGACCCGCCCAGCCATTAACAAATTAGTTGTGTCTGCATTTCCGTTGATATGACAGAGGAAATTGTGCGTCGTTGTTGTCACACGTGTACTTCCGTATCTCTGCTGTTGAGATGACGGAGCACCCTGTGTAGTCCATTGACAACAAATTCGTCCATTTCGTAGGATCTGTGCACAGCACGCAGACGATGCCGTTGTAGCGAAGAATGTACAGACACCAATCGTCAAAGTTCAAAATCTCAATGCAGATCAGAACCAAAGCGTCGGAACCTCTGGGTACGCACCTCCATTGTGGGTACACGCCTGCCTTCTGGGTACGCACCTGCATCACGATGAGTAGATCCATGACGAGAATGAAGGACGCGAGGAACGACCTCGACACCTCATTGGTCGGCATGAAGTCGCGGTTGAGACGGTCCCAGCTGATGACGTCAGTACTGATGACGCTGATGACGAGGTTACTCATCGTCAGCACCATGACCCAGAAGAGCACGATACGGTTCCAGCCCCCGTTCCCGTTCCACCACTTGCGCGGCAGCTTGGCCCAGTGCGGGTAGAGTTTCTCCTGTAGCATCACGTCCGTCACCTGGCAACGACGACGCGAGACGCGAAACGTGACGACGCATCAAAGATTTATGGAAATGGATGTGCGGAGAAGAGAGAGACGCGGAGAGCTTCCCGGGGAACGGCAGACATTATTCATTCCCGAGAGTCCGAGCAGAGTGATGAGTCAGCAGGAAGCAGAATCAACATGACAGACGCAGCGCACACCTGTCCTCATCACGACAACACCGTTTGTTCTACTGGTCCACAAGTGGAACAGAACATATTCAAAAGAAAAAAGAAAAGAAAAACACGAGATGAGAGAAAATGATCCAGTGCAGTCGGACAATCGGTAACTCGAAACTTCCATCTGTCTAATGACCAGCCCAGGGCAACACAGGCAATTTCCTTCAATATTATTCTATGTTTGCAGCTCCTTTCCACATGAAATCAGCCGGGTCTTCGTGTCAACACGTGGCCTCCAAATTTAGATGGAAGAGACTCGGGGAGACGGCCACGGAGACGGAAACCCAATTGTCGCCCAATTGCAGCCAGCCAAACGTGCGCTTTGGTTGGGAGGCAAAATTTGAAAGAATTTTTTTCAAACCCAGGGGAATGTTTCATAAAATTTGAAATCCGCCCCTCTTGTTTCATACCCAGAGGGTACCCGCCTGCAACGGACATGTGCAATGCACAAGAAGCTGTTCCCCCCATGGAGTCTGCCAAATCTACACGCAAATGTCAGTCTTTCTTTGGTTGGTTGAGCAGATCGTGAGTTCAGACAAGTTGCGCAAGTGAGTATGGAGCCCCATCACACCGAGACAACCAAGGACCAATTTCGGGCCAATTTTCTCAAAACACAGGTAAATCAATCATAAAAGCACCTTCAGCCTTTGCTCTGCTTGACTGCACTGTGACCTGAGCCAAGCCTACGGCACCATTTCCTGTCGCACTCGGCCTTGGTGCACTCCATTTTGCTCTGGAGCGAACGACATCCCACTCTGGTAAACCCTGCCTTGGTGCACCCCACCCTGTTGTTTTTCACCTTCCAGCTCTACGGTACGTCGTCCCGCTGTGCCCCGGTTCTTTCTTCACCCTCTGTGCCCCAGTTCTTTCCTCACCACCCGTCCCGCTGTACCCCGCTTCTTTCCTCACCACCCGTCCCGCTGTACCCCGCTTCTTTCCTCACCGCCCGTCCCGCTGTACCCCGGTTCTTTCCTCACCATCCAGGCCGTGAAGAAGTCTCCCAGCCACGTGCCCGTCGCAGCCATGCGCAGAAACAGCGAGTTCTTGATGCCCATCTCCTCCGTGATACGATATGGTAGCGTCGAGTCGCCCCCGATCATCAGCAGTAGGTTGTAGATATGAGAAAAGATGAAGAGCGACAGGATGGTGGTGAAGAACATGGTCATCCAGGAGCCCTGGTCGTCCAGGAACATCTTCAGTTTGAACCACTGATCTGCAAAGGAACAAGATCAAGGCTTATACAGGTTGTTTTGACTCTCCAGAAACGCAACTTGAAACTTTCTTTTGCAATTTGAATTTTCCACCGATTTGGATTGTCGGGTTTTGGGTCAGAAAAACGGAATCAAGAAAATCTGGTACGTGAAGGAAGAAGCGAACAATGACCCCCTCGTGAGCTGTTCGTGTGTCTGGCGAATCTCGTCATCTGAAGGAGAGTTCAACTGAATTGCCCCAGACGAATCTATGTCTAATTTGGTATCACGCTCTCATTGTCTCTTCCATCGTCTCCGACAGAATGACTTCCCCACGATTCGAGAATTAGATTTCCGCGCTGCACCCATTCAGCGTCTGCGCACCAAAGATCATAAATTCAGAAGTCTCGACATCATTTGTTCCATTTTGTTCCTTTTTGGGTGCAATCTGGGCCTCGTTTTCAATGTGCCATTTACGAACACACTTCACTGCAGCGGTGTCCGTTTGTGATCCACCAAGCCAAAACAGTTACAAGTTTGGAAATGAAAGTTTGTTCGTATCTCTGGTGATCTGATCGAGTCAAACCACGAGGAATGATTTGGAAACAATGGTAAGGCCTCGGCTATGAGCGCAGATGAAGTAAGGGTTCACCCACGCTGCAAAAATGTTTCCTGTGAAATCACACAATGACTTTTCGAGACCTTTGGTCGAGAACAGTGTTATGTGATTGAACAGGAACCTCTTTTGCAGTGGGTGAACTCACTTCTACCACAATGAGGTCACGTGTGAGAGGCTCTGTGACGGCAGCGTGGTAGAACCTGTCTTTTTGCACTTCTGTGCACCAAGAATTTCGATCGTTCGCAGTGGTTTCAAGGGAGAACCACTCAAATAAGGTGGCGCTACTAGGGAACAGCTCAGTCGATGTCCAACTGCAAGAGCCAGCCACGTTACAGTGGCCAAGCTCGCAACCAGGCTCTAAACAAGGAACAAATTATTCAAATTTTGGCTTTTGTCTACAAATCATGCGGGTCTTCGCATTTTCTGTTCAAACAGCCTAGATTTTCAAAGTTGAGAATGGCGGTGTTTGACACGCGGGGGCGACACTTACTGAACACGACCCGGTGGATGAACATCTTGCCGACGAGCGTCCCGACGAGGATGGCGATGCACCACGTGATGACCTTGAGCGCCGCCCACGCGTTCTTCGGGTACTTGGTGACGACGAAGGAGAAGGTGTTTCCGACGACGGGGATGAAGCACTCGGCCTCGCTATGCGCGACCGGGTCCTCGGCGTAGATGAGGAAGTTGCAGAAGGTGACGAGATAGGCGACGGCGAGCCGCAGGTAAGGGTGCTGGAAGTAGTAGCGGAAGTCCTTCTCCATGAAGAACGAGTACACGCTCGTCTTGTCCAGGTCGTCGACGCTAGACGGCGCTGACCGCTGCCGCCGCAACTCGCGCTGAGGAGTGTCCTGCGAGAAGTTGTCCAGCTCGTAGATCGCGGCCTTCGGAGCCATGATGCGTCCAGCGCCATTGCTGAGATTCGGGGTGCCGTGGTCGCTTTGTAGGCTGTCCGTGTCCTATGGGGGGTGGAGAGAGAAGAGAAACCAGCGTACACAAGAGGAACAATATCATCTCATCGACTGAGTAAATATCTGCATTGTTCTTTCCTACACGAGTGAATGATGTAATACGAATTCCCGAGGGAGATGAATCCAATTTTCTCGACAAACATTCGAGCACTTTCATCCATTCCCAACAACTTCCTTTCATTTCCAGCCGATCCTTCATTCTTGGACTTTTCCTTGGATTTCTTTATCAATTCCCAGAGCACAAACGCGAGCGAGCCCGATATTAGGCCGCTGCCTGTGGTTTGGGATTTGGCAGATTTAGTTGCGTGGCGCGGCACATGTAGGGAATTCAACGCTGTATCGCGGCTCCATTGCTACCGTGATTCCAGCCTCCCCGAGCGGTGTGAGCGCGCCAACTCAAACACACCAAAATGACCACGATCTGTTTGCTCACAATGTTGTGCGGGAAAAAGGATTGCAACAGCCAAGCAATTTGGGATTAAATGAGTCAATTGCACGCAATCTGGGTGTAAAAGATGTGACGCGAAGCGTGCTGTTAGATCGCAAAACGGACGAAACTTGATTCCATTTTGAAACGTCCAGCGAGTGACTGTTCAGGCACGAAAACAAAGCAGGGAGTCCCCTGGGAATCCGGAAATCGTTCCATTTTCATTATTCTTCAACTTTTCCGTTTCCGTTTTCCTTTTTCTTCCACATTTCCGTTGCCTGGATACGACTACAAAACACTGCAACACTGGCGGAGGACGTTCCTGGGCCTCACTCAGCTCCTGGTAACGGTGCTAAATAGCGATGTATGCTTTTCACGTAGCGTCGCTAAAAATAACAGCCCGAATCACCTGATTTCCACCACCAGCTACATGCACACAAATGAAAAAGGGGAAATATGAAAAGAGAAGATTAATACATATTAGTGGTGTCTGTGGAATTCCATCCATCAGACACGCGCACAAACTGTTTTCCAGATATCAAGCTGTAACGCGTACCCGGAGGTGCAGGTCCAAATCAATAGCCACCACCTTGCATTTACCGGGAGCGAAATCACACAAGAGCCCGTTGTGTTGTTTGCAGCACCAAGAGGCACAGAAGGAAAAGCTACTTTCTTTCCTTTCAGTGCTTTGCTGCTGCAGCACACAAGATTTTTGAAGAAAGCAAAAATCGACACCACCGACGCCGCTGCTTTTGCGGGCAGCGGTTTGAGTGTGGGAGGGAAAGTTGTGGCATCGCTCGGGAGCTTATCCCGCAGATCTTCCTGACTGACAGCGTTTGCTCCACAAAGGGGTCCCATTGATTCCTCTTCTTGAGGAAAACAACAATGGAGAGTTTCTAAACTCGACCCTTCCTTTCCTTTTCAGGCTCTGTTTGTCGCTGAGACGTCAGAAGCGGAACAGCGCACAGCGTTTCACTCCAGGTGCAGCTTTTTCACACGAACCACAAAACCTGACGTCGTCTCTGAATCTTTCAAGAGCGTTCAGGATCAAAAGTCGACAGCCACCTGCCTCGCACCGTCCACACTGACTTCACAACAGGCCCAACAGCTTTCAAAGGAGTTCACTTGTTGAATGTAGCGCAAAAAGAACCCTCGACAACAGGCAGACATACACGTGAAGGCTGAATGTCACAAGATTTCACACCTTAGCAAGTCCTTTGAGAACACAATGCAAGTGGTTCTGACAGCTTCACAATGGTCCTGACGCAGTTAGTTTCCCACCAGAGCAGAAATAAAGCAACGCACGCAACTACAGGAGGGTTACAGACAGTCAAACCGTTCAGCCAGTGGATAGATAAGTCACATGAATGTCATTTCTCAGGTTCTGCACGTGCAGCAAAATGAAATCTCTCTCACCTTGGACGGCTGCTCACTTGCCATGTCGCTACTCGGTCCCTCCAAACATGTGCAAATGTGACTAACTCCCGAACATCACTGTTCGTTTGTTCTCGTGCAGCAGAACTGGATGGAACAGAACAGAAGCGAAAACTACATCTAATTTCGCCAAAATAACTCAAGCAAATTCTGAAAGCAAAATAAATGAAACAACATTGCGCCGAATTTTCTCGTTCAGAGACAGTTCTGATGGCATTCCAATTTAATTACCAACTGAAAGAAAAACGATAAATGATATGACACTTTGCAAAATCAATAAAACACAACTGAATTCCAACATTTCGTTTTGAATGATGTTGACATGAAAATTTACAGCAGACTCCTCCACATTTCCATTCCTCGCAGCAAGCTTCACACAGGACTGAGTTCCTGACGAGTTGCACACAAATGATAAAATTAACTTCAAACGCAGCCTGCCTGTAGTAATTCACATCAGACCAAAGAAACGCAACCAGACAGCCGTTTCCTCACCCGGTGCGAGACAAGGTTCAAAAGATCTGAAGTTCTTGTCGCACAGTTCTTGTCGCACACAACTGCGCCAAGAAAAGAAAACTGGACCTGCACAGCAGACACATTACTCTCGGACACTGCGTATAAAAAACCGTTTCGTGTGACATCTACCACGGTCCAGATGGAAAATAATCCCCACCAACGTTCGCCGCATACGTCCTCTCCCAAACTGCAGGAAAAAAAGCCACGTCTCCTTGTCCTACCCAACCTGGGGAACTCCTCCAAATGCCTTCAGGTTCCACACCACCAATAAACAACAGCAAAAGTAGATTTTCACCTGCAAGACCACCATATACATGGAGGTAGTCTGGCTGTAGTAATGCAAATCCTGTGTATCTCCTTCAATCGGCCGACGCCGTTGGGTGAAGCTGTTGTGCGACTCGACTCGAGTCAACAGGCCAGCTGGGCTGGCGCGCTTTTTCCTTGTCTTCCCCAGGCTTTTTCAGAAGGCAAAAATCGAGGCCTACGAGTATACAGGCCCTTGAAGAAGGGACGTGTAACATTGCGCAGACCCCGGCGCTGCCGCCCCGCAGAATCACCTTTAGCGGACGGTTCCGTGTCGGGGCGCCGCCTCGCCTCGTGCAGGTCACGCCGACCGGGCCACGTCAAGCGCCGTTAACCGGCCTCCTAAATAACCTCGCCTGACCTGCAGGCGACCAGACTGACAATCTCAACTTTGCAACTCATTTTGGCTTGAGAAACGTCACTTTCAAGCTTCAGGACCTGGGCACGTTGGGAAAGCCTCGAAGCGTTGTTGTTGCGCCGGTGCAAGAGACCTACGATGTTTTCACAAGCCTCTGTGGTTTCGCTTTACTTCAAACTCAAATTTACACTGCGGGCGATGATAGAGAGTCCTTGGCAATTTCCTTCGACAAGTACATGTAGTGTGCAAGCAAACTTCATTATCGCTCCCCTTTACGAATGCTCTGAACTGTGGATGCATCGGATACTATTTGGCACTGGCGTGACTGCCACGCAGAAATCATAATCCGTATTGTCTCGGAGGCTATTGATCGCGGGTTATTGCGTGTGGAAGAAGCGGCTCTGAAGGCCCAGGAAGAAGCGTGAAAGACGCAAATGATGCCCAACACAGAGCAGGGACGAGGAGACAGCCAGACTGGCCGCGCGCGGAAATAACGAGACACTGCAGACCAGCGACCAACACCAGACAACGGCCACAGACCAAAAGTTGGAAGGCGATCTGCACACCAGTCGGGTGGAGTGTGGCCCTCATGAAACTTGTGGTCTCGTGCAACGAAGGGTCCAGGGAGGGAGTCGAGTTCCATTTCCACCACAATGGCCTCAGGTCCACCTGCAACACAGCTTGACTTGTCCAGCCAGTACCACAAACAAGCCATTTCCATCGTGTTTTCTGAAAAGGGTCAAAGTTTTATGACTTCCGTTGTCTGTGACACGAAGAAAATTGTGTGAAGCAGAAATCGTTCTTGGTTCGCGTGGAGCACCACGAGGGATTGGGAGCGTCTCCATCAAGTCCACGTGAAAACAAAATCTTGATCTGATTATGGGACGCCAGGCCATGAATTGTGTATGTCTGTTCCGTGTCACGGCGCCCGGAGTCACATCCATGGCTCACAAAGCTCTTCTCTTCTGCCTGGTGAACCAGACGCACACTCTCGTGAGTCCAGGGACCTTCTCTTGATCCACACCCAAAATAAACAACTTGTGCCCCTCAGTTTGGGTCACCTGTGCAAGTGTTTTCACTTTTCCACACAAGTTTCTTTGTGTAACAGACAACGGAAGCCATAAAACTTTGACTCTTTGGTGATCACGACAGAAATGGCTTGTTTTCCATGTTTAAATTTTTGAAGTGGGAGCCCCAAAGACTCCCCCCCCCCAAAAAAAATAAAATGTCACCACTCGAGACTGAGGTGACCCGCTCTCCCCCACCACGACTCGATCCTGGATCCGCTGGAAGCAACATCTCCGATGTGCACCACAAAGTGAACAGCTCATCAACAGTTGACGCCTCCGCGTGTCAGGCACCGAAGCCCCTCGTGTGCGTCTGACCAGACCAATCACATGTCCAGTCCGTGATGTCTCTCTCCGCGCTCAAATTTGGGAAGAAAACGGTTGCGTGTTGGTGTTGCGTGTTTCGTTCGGTGAAACTGTGCCAGAAATGTTCTTTTCACACATTTGAAAATTTCCGCCAAACCGATGCGCAACAACTGTCACCTCAAAATGTTCTCATCTACGACTCTGGTCTTGGCTTGAAATCACTTTCAATGTGGCCTCAGCACTCAGACTCACCCACCTTGTGGTTGTTGACCGCTTCTCACGGGAAAACACAACTGACCACCACATACTCGTAGCATGTGCAGTGCTGTGCGTGCGTGTGTGTATGTGTGTTTTGATCAATGCAACTTTCGCACACAGCAGTGAGAAGTTGCTGTTGGCAGCAACAGACGAATCCAAGCAGTGCAACCCATTTCACCAACTCACAAGTTGGACGAAGCCTTTGGAGCACTCAGGTGGACTCCACCTGCTCCGCTCCCTGTCACCATCATTTGTCACAAGACCCCAGCACACTTGCGAAGAGGCATTGAAATCCTGCCCTGCAGGGTGTCGCGGTGTCATTTTCGCTGGGACGGAAGCCGTCCGCGCAGTGATCTCTCTCAATGCTTTTTGCGAAAAGGTCTCACTGCCCGTCTCGGATGCCCATCAGGCAGCGTGCTGTGAAGATAGTGAAGCGTCCAGGTGATATCCGTGCGCATAAGCCAGCCATTACGTCAAAACTTACCGTATCCACCCATGTGCAGTCGCACCAATGTACAAATGTACCCCAACAGAAATGGACTTTCTGAGGTCCAATTGAAACGAACTCACAGATCTACCCAACCACAAGGTGTACCCTTCTTTGGATGTTTATACAGGAGAAAAAGGTGCGTCTTACACACGGGTGAATACATCAGTTGTTACCAGTTCGCTGGTGGTGGTGGACGAGATTCGGATCGATCGGACTGACGTTATGTCACCAATGTGCACTTCCATCAGTGATCCTGCCCCGGTTCGCCATAGCTCCAGTCTCCTCCTCACTTCACAAGTAATAAGTCCCTTCTCCGAGGTGATGCCTCACTCACTCACCGAACAGGGTCCAGAAAGCGCGGTTTTGGGAACTCACCACGCGTCTCTGGCAAAACCAGCTTCACCACCATTATGGAAATTTCAGTCCCATTGTAAACCTTTCCACAGTCGCAATATTGTTGGGGGATTACTCTGAATGACAGATTGGCACGTAAACTGTTGCTCTTGTTTGTTGCATCTGGACTCAATAACGTACGAGAGACCTATTCAAGTCTATTCTCGGCAAGAAATTGGATGTGGATTTCTCCCGCAAAGGTGAATGGGTGACGCGGGAAGAAAACGGAGTCTTCAAAGAACAATTTGTTGACAGGCCCGTGTGTGTCTCCGAGGGACACAAAAAACGAGAACTCGCCACGCGTGAGATTGCTGTCAGTGATACATGGCTCGTCCTGTCCTGTCTTCAGCACCACGATCTACAAACTGAAGGCTTCTGCTTGGCTCGGTTCACGTGATTAAATGTAAATGTCGCGAGCAGCTGTTTTCATAAGTGCTACTCACTGAGTGGTGAGAGTAATCTCAACCTCGGATTGGCTTCGTGCTGCATAATATCCAACATCTTAAAGGAAATTTCGCCGACAAATAACACGCCAAGGGAGCACTTAGCAAGAGGCAGTTATTATTCTCTCCGCGGAGGTTTGCTGATATGAGGTGCTTTGAAAACAGGGAAAAAGACTCACAACCATAGGCAGCTCAACAAAGTGCCCCGACTCGCTTCAAGGGCGTGCGTCTGAGCACACAATTACCCACCCGGGTTTTCTGAGAGGCACCGCGCACAAACGTGCCCAACAGTCAATATCCACGCTGATGTTGAGTCTTCACACACAGGATCGCATTTGCCGAACATGGTGAACGCACACACACACACACACACACACACACACACACACACACACACACACACACACACGCCACAACCAAACACGAACAGAACCACCAGAGATGCCTCCACAAAGAATCTTCAGCAAATTGTGGTCAGTGAGTTCTCCCTGTTCTATTTGGAATTCTCCTTCCATTTTAAATTCTCGCCAACTCAGCAAGAAGACTATTATTCTTCCAACTGCCTTTTAGAATTCTGGTCCTATCTGTTACCCATCCCGGCTGGCCCCGCCATCTCCACACAAAGCTCCGCGATGCGACTCAATCAAGAAGCACATCTGGCTGCAAACCCGAAGCTTTTAACCTTTGCTGACCTGCGGTAACACCTGAAATATCGCAATTAGTGTCGGGAATACATAACCAGAGCGTCTTCGATCGCAAGGCCGGACAGACAGACTTCTCGAGGTTGTTGTCGTGACTGAAGTTGACGCAGGAAGCTGCGAGTTCTTCCGTAGACGCTGCCAGGGTTCGGTCCACACAAGTGCAGAGAAAGAAGGCCCCTGCTTCCAGGTCGCTTTCGAACTGGACCAGCAAAGCAGGTTCTCGCCACTGGGCTGACTGCTGACAGAACCTGTTTCGACTTCACAAACTCCGGCGCGTGGTTCAACAGTAACAGACTGAAACCCTGCACCCACCACGCGGCGGCACCTTCTGACGAGAGCACCTGTCACATTCTCACGTCTTGGAGCTGTGCAAATCGTGCTGCACCACGGACAAGACCCGCATCAAAACAACGGAACCGCCCACGCCCACAAACACCTCGCCCCAAATTGAGGCCTTTTATGCGTGATCACTTGTGTCGCTGAAGTAGCTTTTTATGGAATGGCGTGGGTGCCTGGTTCCACTGGAATGGGTCGCACGAATATGACAATTACACAAAACGCAAAACCGGCCTTACAGAGCAACAAAGTCAATACAAAAGCGCACTAGTAATCCACGGGTAAGCTCAGGAATAACGAGCCATCAGGCTCTGCAACATGTAACGATCCCAAATGTAGTCAATAACCCATAATGCAATATCCCACGGCTTGCAACTGAGATTTGCAGTCTGGGGTTCGTTTGAATGTTACGCCACGCCTGGGTATTAGCTGACTTTGAGCTCCAATCCCACAGTGGGCAACAAATAACTGTGGAAGTGCTGGGAAATGAGGAAGAACATAAACAGGAAACTGATTTTCTGAGGTTCTGCCAATGGAACAGAAACACGCACACACCCAAAGCTCCTGACGTCATCCCGTGAGCGAGCGCGTTTGTTTCTACATTCTTGAAGGCCTCACGATGATGAGTAAGATACTGAATCTTCACATTCACGTGCTTTCTCTGTGACTTGAACCCACCGCAACGAAGAAGCTTTCTGCCTTGTACTTCTCACTGTTCCACAAGTGCTTGTGCAAAAAGATGTCGAAAGAGTGTCACGTCGCACTCAAACAAGAACAGAGACTTGCAAAGTTGATGCTTTGATCTGCAGGGGCAGTTTTACAATCAGCCTCATGCTCCCTGGTGCGTCGAAACCGCACGAACACACACGTACACATCGAGACACACACCCATACACACACACACACACACACACACACACACACACACACACACACACACACAATCATAACCATCATGACTGGCTTTCCAATGCAGGAGCCAGTGCATCACACAACATCTCGCACCACGTTTGAACTAAATTGGGACAGATGTCCACATCTCAGTGCAAGTTGCTCTGATCACGAGTCTGTTGACAGAACAAAGTTTTTGTGCGTTCAATAAAGCACTATCGTTTCAGCTGTCACACACTGTCATGGACTGCCAATTGTTATTCAGTCAGTCATTCAGGACCATTTGGTCGGAGCTTGGTGTGTGTGCGTGCGTGTGTACGTGAGTATTTCCCCTGCATGATGAGTGACATGTTCATCCTTTGGAGCCTTTCTTGGAAGTCATTCGCCCCCAGAAATGCACACGCTCGTACAAGGACAACCAGGTCGTTAAAAATTCATCCACTTTGACAAAAGACTGCTGTCCAATACCCACTTCAGTCTCACTTTTTCCAAAAAAAAAAAAAAGCAAGGCATCTATCTCTTCTTTAAAAAACAAGATGCACACAGAGAACTTCTCGTTCCCTTTCATGCACAATCCGAGTTGGACGGTCAACACGGTTTGCTACAAATAGGGAATCTGATCTTGTCAAGAAGGGACAGGCTGACGTGGCCCTTCCGATCAGTGAGTAAGTCGTGTTGATATCTATGAAGGACAGACGACCTGTGCAGTGAGTCTTTCTGCAAGCGTGTGCTCTTCTCTGAAGCCACATCCATCCCGGAATGATCAGAACAACTGTCAACTGATGTTCTTGTTGTGCGAAGTCCCTTTAGGGCGAAGCACCACGTGGTAATGCAGTATATGGCAGCTGGACTGAAATGTCCCCTGCCTCCTCCCCCCTGCCAGACCCCCTCCCCTCCCCCTCCCCTTGCCAGACCCCCCTCCCCCTGCCAGACCCCCCTCCCTCCTGCTGGACCCCCCTGTGGATAACATGACTGGTGGAAGACAAGGAGGATGAGGAAGAATTGATGAACAAGGAAGAATTCATGACATTACCGACGCCGCAAGGGACTTCGCACTGCAGTAGCCTTGAGCACTGCTTCTTGTTGAGTTGACTGGACCCCTTCATTGACTTTCACCCACCAGCTGCCGCAACCAGCGGCCAAGTTCAAGCCTTGGAAGACGGACCCTGCACACGGCACAAGCACAACTCTGACTGAATTCACACACGGGAAGAGCATCTGCTTTTGGGTGTGGCGCGTCACAGAGGACTCCAATGCCAACTGGAACCTTCCATCATTGCTGGTGTCCAGAATAAATGCCTCTCCATCTGCACGTGTTCAGTAGTCTTCTCGTCTGCCTCAATCCACGAGTGTTGCGACGTCGTCACTTGTGCTGATATACCCCCAGAAATGCTCAGAGTAGCAGTCTTCATCAAGAACTTTCATCAGTGCTGGACTGATCAGATCCGTTTCACACACCCTGGCTCAGTTAGATTTTCTAATTCTGCAATGAATGAGCCAAATGCTCGAATTGGCTGAGTACAATCCCACGTGAGTTGTTGTTTGAAGAAAAGCAGTTCATGAACACTGAAATCTCGAATTGTCTCACAAAACGAAACGTACTGACAGTGCATTTGCCTGGTGTCCCCCCCCCCAAAAAAAAAAAACAACAACTGCACCACACACTGGTACTTTGGAAAATTTCTCAGGTGAGCCTTGTTTTCGAACCTTCAAATGTGTCTGCCTCTCTAAATGTTTTTGGTCCAGGCCTGCCCCAATATAAAAATCTGTGTATCTGTGTCCACTCCTTTGAACAGCAACACACACACACACACACATACACACACACACACACACACACACACACACACACACACACACACGAAATCGATTTTCGCATTGTAGCGTTTCGCAGTTTGAGTCATCAACCAGCCAAACGGGAACAATGGACTGCAACGACAGTTACCGAGAATGAGGGGCCCTCTCCTTTCTGCCAAATTTACGACAAAGCGCACCAATGCCACAGCAATCGACGCGACAAAAAGACACCTGACACGACCGAAATACCAGAAAAACAGTTCATTTTTGTGATCAGATGACCGAACCACTTTCAGAAAAGTGAAAAAATCTGTGGAATTGATTTTCGCTCAGGACGACTTCATGTAGGGATCTGGGGAAGTGTAGTGATATCACAAACGATCAGTTGGGTATCTCAGGTGAGACTGGCCACGGTGGCGCGAATCTCCGTGTTTATTGAATGAACAGTGCTGCCACCTGTACCGCGGTGG
>JAAUXT010119312.1_pt1 | contig 19665 bp, 17 predicted proteins | sample 7278171 | NCBI WGS metagenome assembly JAAUXT01 (sample SAMN14350112, study PRJNA611818) | marine sediment metagenome | isolation source: surface marine sediment (1.8m) | place: French Polynesia: Moorea | collected 2018-08 | reverse complement strand
GGACAGGAGCAAAGCCACACACATGTTGGTTTTGTTGACTGGTGGATGAAGTTCATTTCTTGCAGCACTTTTGTAAAGAAGGATTTTTACTTCCACTGGGGAAACTATGAAAATTCAACAACTTGAAAGGAACAAGATGCATCTTTCATGAACCAGACAACACTGAACCAGAACCATGTCAAACAATAAGGGAGATTTGAGACAACTCCCATTTTCAAAAACTCTTGAGAGAAGGAATTTAATATTTGACAACAAAGGGACAAAATCAATGAAATGGAGGTGTTTTTTCAACTACAGGGGTGACATACCTGCCAACTCAAAGCAATGAAGATAATTTCTGCTGGTTTGAACTGTGGTGAGTGCTTTGCTAGTTGCAAGATGGCGTGTTGTTCACCTCTACTTCTTATCACAGGCAGTGTTGCGCCTATATCTTTGCAAAGGGCGAATGCTCTGTTCCATGAGAAGTGAAATATTTCAGTGTGATGAACATAGTAACTGTACAACACATAGAAAGAAATCATGATCTGTTGAGGTTCAGTTCCCCTGGTATTGTTGATTCCAGAAAAGACTTCAGTCTGTCTGACTTCTATCAGCTTTGATAGCTCAGTTGAAGAGTGACCATAAACCCATTGAAACGTTATTGTTGCATTGTGTTTGATGTTTACTGTAACAGAAGTATCATCCCCTTGTGGCAGAGATATGCTCTTTGACTTGTGATTTTCGGAAATGTTGAATGCTTGTGACCACAACAAACGGACAGTGTTGCCTTGCATCACATACTGTTTAAATTGTGCAGAAGTATCTGTCAGGAACAGTTTTGTGATTGTCAAGGCAACCTGGATACTAATGGTCACCTGCTCAGTTTCACCTCTCCCTCTGATGTGAAGTGTGTAATCTGGTGTTTCTGGAAGATTGTCTATTTCTGTTTTTCCAAATTTCAAGTCACATGACAAGTATTTGTGGAATATGTCTTCCTTGTTTGGAATGATTGCAGACACAACACCATAACTTTTCACAAATTCATCAATACTTTTGGTTTTGAACTCTTGTTGTGTGGCATTCCAGAGAAGCAAGTCAGCCCAGGCTCTGATCCAGGGCTTAAAGCCAAAGTAGAATGAGAACAGCCCACACAAGGCACAGGAGTTAGGATTTTTTGAAATGATGTGAACCACAAAGTTTACATTTTCTTCTTTCTGATCAAGAAAATACTCTCTTGGATTCCATCTCTTCTTGGTGAGGTTGTCAGATGATGTCTGGCTGTTTCTCCATATTTTGCAATAAACACAGTCCACTGGCTCATGAATTGTTATCTTGTTGTCTAGAATACGATAATGTGATGGTGGCTTTTGAAATGACCCTGTTATTGTGGAAATTAGGAGATTGCTTTGACTTGATTGTGACTGCAGATGTAAGGGTGCGAATGGAAGATCACTGTGTTTCTGGCATTGATTGAATGGAGATAGTTTCAGAGAGGTCAGTTGCAGCACAAGGCATTGTGAGACTGGAATTGAAAATTTAACCTGATAAGGAAATTGACCCACTGCCAATGTAAGATTGGACGACCTGGTCAGTTCATGCAAATAATTTTGACATATTGTTTCTGAATAAAGGCAAAGTGCAAAATTGTTACAAAACTGAAATAGAATTGATGGATCAATTGATACTGAACCACAGGAAGAAGTTTGAATGTTTGCGCCTAATTTAAACGTGGCATAAGATCTAAACTCATAAAGAACCACCAAGAGTGAGCCATTGGTGGAAAAGGCTGTGTTCTTTGTGTGGTAGCTATTGTATGTGTCTTCACAAAATGACAAAATTTCTTTGCTTTCCTTGTGAAAGTGGTCAAATATGGCCACTCCACCCTGTCTGCAGTAAATATTGCTCTCATACTTCTGTGTGTACTGAAACATGTCAATTGTTAAATTTACTTGAAGACCTTGGGTTGTGTGAATTACAAACAAATTCACAGTTATATCTGTATGATTGCTGTGTGAGGGCCACACCAGAGAAATATTTTGGCTGGTGTCCAACACAATTGATTTTGTTTTACAATTGGGTACTGAGGAGAAATGAAACTTGTGTTTTCGGCTGGCTGTGTTGGTAATGGACAGAAAGAGGAAGCATATGAATGATGATGTGATGTATGACCCATTTCTATGCAAATCCAACTCTTTGGACAGAACTCCTGGTCCATCAAACATCTTGGCTGTACAGTTCATAATTTGGTCAAGTTTGAAGCTGACCACACTGTGTTTCTCAACCTGAATTGTCTGGAAATGTAAACTGGCCTCTCTTGATTGTATAAAATGCAAAGAATGGAACCCTGTGTTGGTGACACTCTCTGATTTTGATGTTGACAAAATGTCTCTGTCAATTGTTTGAAAAATCATGGAAAATATGCCATTTATGTACTCAGTAGCAATGATCAGCATGAAGATGTGCTGGTGAATGGGAAATAAAGAAAATGGTGAATGTTTTCCACAAAAGATGAAATTTTGCTTCTTGCCTTCTGTGCTATCAATTTCATTGTTGTTGCCAATTGTAACATTTCCAAGTTTGCAATTCTTGAGGCTTTCTCCAAACTGAAGCTCACTTACTGACAAATTCAAACGCAAAAGCTTGCTCAAGAGGAAGGTGTAATTTGTGTTCCAATTGTGTTCTTTGTGACACAAAACTCCTGAAGCAACTTCCGTGCATTTGTGATGAATATGTGTTGCTCGGCGCCTTCTGGCCCTTTCTGCTCTCATTTGGATTCTGGTGCGGTTTGGGTCAAACAATGTGTTGTCCTTTTTGGAGAAGACACAAAACCCTTTGTAAAGTTTTGCAAGAGTGTTCTGTGCTTCCACAAATGGAAGATGAAATGTTCTTTTCAGGGAAATCTCTGTTAGTTTTGTTGTGTAGTTCTGCCAAACCTTGGAAACCTTTGTAATAGTCTGAAAATGAAACAAATCCAGCATTTGATCTGCTTTTGTTGTTGTTGTTGACCAGTAAAACACAAAAAACAGGCCAAAGAAGAATGTCATCAAGAAAATTAGTTTTTGATCAAATTTCTTTGAAAGATTCTGTGTCTCTTGACATGGATCAGGCTGCTCAAAAGGAGAAACAAATTTTGTGTTGAATTTGTCTGTGTGTCAGTCTTGTGAAGCAAACAGATGTGTTGCAAAACAACTTCAGGGAACAGTTTTCCTCCAGAAATAAAGACATTTTTTCCATGAGATTGTCTTGCATTTTGGCAGCAACTTGCTGAGAAACGATTGAGTTCAAAAAGACCCATGGAGAGTAAAGAAACCCTCATTGAAAAACAAAAAAATTGTCTGAAAGGGAGAGAATCAATGAAAGTGTCAAGTTCCTGATATGTCGAGCAGGCAATTAACAGGCTCTGGCAGTGTAGATTAAATGAGAAAAGTTAATTTGTTGGTCAACCAAAGGGCAATCTTCCTCCAACTGAAAATTGAAAACAATTTTAGCTGGAAATTCTTAACCCCTAAACCCCGGTCTACACACATGTGTGTAGACGAGGTGTTTCACTCTGAGTGTTGCTCAGTGTCAAAAAAATTGGTGGGAAAACCCTGTCTACACACATGTGTGCAGACCGGGGTTGACAGCAAACTGCGCGAAACTTGATCGCGTAAAAAGGGGTTAATCAGTGCCCAGCAGGAATTGTTGAGTGGTCACCAGTTGCTGCAATATCTGACAAATCACATCTCACTTCATTCATCTTCAGTCTTGTAACAAACAAGGAAACTGTTTCAGTGCTAATGGCAAAACCACAAATGACTTCATTCAAAGAACCATTTTCAAAAACACTGAATTTCCCTTTTGTTTTGTGTCTTTTTACTTCTGTGCTTTATTGTCTTTTGTTTACTTTGGGTTGTTTTGTTTGCTTTGGGTTGTTGTGTAAGGTTTGATACATGTACTCTCAGGTCACTAAGGGGCTCCAGCAAATTGGGATGCTGTGACCAGGTGAATAAATTTAGTGGGTGTACCTCTCTTTGTCAGGAACCTAAGACCATTCAATTAAAGATAATTTTGCTGATTGAGGGAAGATCATTCAACAACTTGATGTCATTTATCTCACTCAATGTATCCAATAACAAACGAACATGCATTGAACAAACATTGATTGGAAGAATGCAAAATCCAATCTTGCTTTCAGTGATGAACAACCCATTCAAATATTTTGATGGTATGCTATTTTCAAAATTACCCTTCAAACTGTTGGAGACAAATGATCACAGGTTGTGTTGTATTTTTCCTCTCTATGATGACTGTTCCTATCTGAAATCATGGTGTGTATATTGTTGCAATCTGCTGAGAAATAGCTGTGTGCAAACTGTGTTCATAACAAATTGCCTTCTTGTTGTGTACTGCATTTTGTCAACAAGTGCACAAATTATCAGCATTCATAGAAAGAAGCACACCTCCCAAACTGGTGCTCCTGGCAAAAAGGCAAATATTTGTGTTGAATCAAATGTCACCTGCATAAATATGTGTGGCATATTGTTTGCAGCATATCTTTGTATCATTTGGGTTCCTGATTTGGCACACAGCAGTACTTTTGTTTGAGTGGGAGAGAAATGGAGAGTTGGAGTGTTCTGCTTCCTCTCATTTGCCCTTGTCCTGATGTTTAGCTTTGTATCACCTTTGCTTTTCTCCATCTTGGCTTCCACCAGGTTTGATGCAGTACATCAGCCTCTCACAACAAAATTCAAAGAGATCAAATATGTTCTAACATATTCGCAGCCGTTTTCGAACTTTCTTTTTTTGGTTGTCACAAGCCTGACTAGTGTTACTTATTTTGTACACAATTCAGTACCACTCTCTTTGTTCCTTCCATTGGCAAACCCTCTGATTCAAGAACAATATCCAATATGCCATGTGGAAAGTCATCAAATTGAGGTCAATCATGCACACACAGAACCTTTTCTCCCTGTATTCCCCTGAGGTTTGCACCCTCAAGCACAAAGATTCTTGACTCCATTTCCAAATTGGTTTGTGCAAAGTTGGAGCCTGCAGTGTCCCAGAGAAGAATAGCTCGAGCGAGCTCACGTGATTTGCACCTGGCGCCATATTGTTTGGCCTCAACAGCACCAGACAAGAGAAGATTGAAACAGTGCTAATTTCAAAGGACTGCATTCTGATTAAATTCTTTCCTGGGGTATTACCCTACATATGTAACAAATATACAGACTAAATATGAATACAATTGAATACTATTTTCATAGAGTAAGTGCTGTACACATACTTTTGGAAGAGGATGGCTGTAGTGCTTCGCGCTCGACCGGTAGTGGTGCAAATCACGAAAAAGTATTTCTGTTGGAAGCAAGAGCCTCTTTGGTGTTGGGGGAGTGACAGGGTACAGCGCAGAATCTCATACCCAACAGCACAGCCAACGCCCCCCCCCCCCGGAGCAGCCTTGTCTCCTTGGCGTGCTTTCCTGGACATCTCCCAGGTTGACACCTTGACCCTTTGGCGAAACAACAGACTCCACTGTTCTGAATTTTCAGAAACAATGAAACTAAGATCTAAAAGAAATCAGAATCAGAATCTTTGCGACAATTGACCCAGAAAAAAATCTGACTCCACAAAAACGTTTCCATGACAGCCTCAAGTAGTTCAGCAAAGCGGTTTTCACGTCGTCATGTTTTCTTGACGTCGACTGCAGCTTTTTTGATGTCAACGTCAAAATTTGACCTGACGCCCAATTGGTGTGCTTCAAAAAATTGTGCAGAGGATTCTTTGAGGTCGTCACAAAAGTTGACGCCGGCACCAATGTGAAAACTGCAAAAACCATTTCACTATTGACATCATAGTTCTCTGCGTCTAGCAATTTCCAATTCTTCCATCGAGGTTTCCACGCGGGCGGTGGGTGATGCTTCAGTGTGTACAGGTGTTCTCCTCACAGCCTGCCATCATAGTACAGGTCTGTTCCGATTATCATGACCCCCCTGCAAACAGCAAAGGAGACGGTAGTTGTGACGTCGACTGCAGGTTTTTTGACGTCAAGGTCAAATTTTTGCCTGATGCCCAATCGGTTTGTGTCAAACAACGGTCCAGACCATTCTTTGATGTCGTCAAAAATGTTGATGCTGTCACCAATGTGTAAACCGCTTTGACAGGCTTGACGAGTGGAGTGTGAATTTGGCTGGACACCTGCAGTGCAAACACAGTGATAAAATGCAACGTGAGCTTGGCTTGACTCTTGTTGTGGTGTGACCTCAGCAAGAAGAACGCAATGTGAACTTGGCTTGACGTGTGCAAGGTGTGAATGTGGCTTGATGCCTGCAGAGTGAACTCGACTTGATTTATGTGGCATGATTCTGGCTTGACGCATTCAGTGTTAAAACGCAGCTTGACGCACGCAGTGTGAATGTGGCATGATGTACCTCCTCATGGTATGGGATGAGGATACACGGGCTTCTGCAGCCGAATGGCCTCAAGCCTGAGAAGATGCACGGACAAGACAGATTCATATGAGACTGACCGTGCATGGTATTGTGAGGCTGCACATTGTCTGGCGGGTCCTTGTCATGCCGTTGGATGTGCAGTTGGCACATTGGACGGATCTGTAGGCTGACCCAACCTTGATTGAATTTTCCAAGATTATTTCCAGAAAACAACTGGTGATGTTATTTTGATTTTTTTTTTTGCTGTTGTGTGTGATAAGAATGCACATGTTTTTCATTTTCATGTATTTTTGACATGATGGAAGACATCAAACGTGATGGATGAGTGCAATGCTGTCACTGAGAGAACCATCGTCATGCTGTGTTGTGCATGGTCATCGATTATGCAACTTCATGAGTTGTTCCTGCCTTTGGGTTACAGGGTATGCAACTGGCTCCTGTTCACCATTTCTTTGTGATGTTTTTGTGTTTTCATGTATCTTATGCATCTTGCTTGCGTTTGCATGTGTTATTTGTGTTTTTGGGTACTGTATTTGTTCACTTTTGAATGTCAGATTCTGGATCACACTTGTGGGTCGCAGTGCGATCTGGGTTGTGTTTTCAGTGCCCAAATGAGGGGGGGTGAATTAACTGCAACCATGTACCTGTGACTTTTCTGTTTGTGTTTTGGTCAACAGAGGTAAAGTTCAGGTTTTTTGCTCCTTGTGTGTGGTTATGTTGCATGTTCAAGACTCTTTTATGTTTGTAGGGTAACCTGAATGTGAAACATGAGGTTGAGTTGACTTTGAGAACTTTTGTGTTATTTGTTCATCATTATTTATAGTGGCAACTCTGCATGTTTTGTTTCTTTGTGTGCATTTGAGAAATTTTTGCATCTTATTCTGAAAATATTCTCAAGTCTACATTGTTCTTCGCTTGAGGACAAACTAGCATTTAGGAAAGGGGAGTTGTAATGAGTACAAATTGACTGATTTTGTGCATCTTATTTCATTTCAATTATCACCAATTCAGGTTTGTTTCACTGCCAGTTCATTACTTTACCATTGTCAGGTCCCATCTCTCTTTTCACTGTTTTCTGCTGTGATTGGCCAGTTGTGGTCACATGACTGCTTTTTGCCGTGCCATCTGGCGGGTGCTGGGTGTAATCCATCAGTCTCATCCTTGAGTGTGTTCTGTGTGATGTCGAACAAACCGTGGAATTGTAGTAGAGGATTGGTTCGTCGTGTTCACGATTTTCCAATTGCATGTATACAGACAATTGTGTGTACACAGACGACATTTGTGTACAACTCTGTCTGAAGATTCAATGCAGTCTAGTTCTCAACAGCCTGAGCCTCGGTGGCTTTTCACGGTGAGCATCACAGGCAGCGATCAGGCTCCTCACAACCACCACTCGATCTCCACATCGCGATACTCGTTTCTGCACCTCTGTATGAACTTCTCACTCAGTTCAGTTCCCCAGACCCAGAGCAACATCCCCTTCTCACAGTGAGCGTCACAGGCAGCGATCAGATCCTCCACCTCTCTCTCCATATGACTCAGGTCGTTGAAACTTAGGTCCAGCCCCTTCAGTTGAGGTAGCTTCCCAGCGGTGATGGCTCTAGTGAGGCTCTGTATCTCAGCTTCTCTCAAATAGATGCTTCTCAGGTTCAGCTCCTCAACAGGCCGTATCTTTTCGAACAAGTCTTGTGGAAAGAGTTCACCCTTTTCAAACAGATCCACAAACTTTCTGAGTCGCAATGGTTATGTTGCTGGATAATGATTCTCACACAGGAAATGTACAACAGTCTCAGAAAGTCCAGCTGCAAACTTGAGAACCTCTCGGTGTTTCTCCACAGCATCAATTGTTCCGAAGAGCCTCTTCAGCTCAGACTGAAACAAGAGAAGATTCCGGCTGTATTTCGTTGGTTCACACACAGTGTACTGAACCTCAATTTGCTAAATTTGCCAGTGCACAACTACACCAAGGTTGCAGTATGCCGAAATGGCCCCACAGAAGAAATGGATTTGCAAACAGCATACGCCTGTATGCATGTGCACAGCTGTTCACACCACTGTGACAACACAAGCAGATCGCGTGTTGTGTTCACAGATATAGGTCTTCATGCCAACGATGCACTGGTGCATGGTGCAAATTGTTATTGTGCAGCAAAAGCTCTGTGTTAACTATTGGCACATGCGATGTGAAATGGGGGTTGCAGCCCTTTGCAGAAATGTTAGCAAACACTTCCACCATCACAATGCATAGACCTTCTACAACAGCAACACTTACGTCAGTGAGAGTACTGATGTACTTCGCAGCAACAAACTCCATAATGAGGAGATGGTGGAAGCTAAGTACTTCCTGTTGCTCTTCTTCTCTTGAGTCATCTTCAGTTCCCATCAGCAGCCCCAACTTCAGGGCATCAGGGCCAACTTTCTCCAGGATATCAGCCTGAGTAAAAAACAGGAATAGGAACACACAAAACCTGAAACTGATTGTACTGGCACTCATTGCACAGGTTGAACACAAGTTCAAAATTTATGCCTTTCTTCATCTGAGTGACAGTCACTCCTGGTGTCACCATAAATGGCAGCTGATGATCTCCCATTTTCTTTGTTTTGTGAGTCAATCTCAATTGGCTCCTGCCCTCAGCCAATATTTTTTGGCCCCTTTCACCCCAGGGTTTCTTTGGTGTCATTGAATCAAAATTGAGCTGTGATGACCCAGTCAGACAAACTCTTACCTTTGTGAAGACCAAATCTTTGTTCCTTTGTAAAGGCGATGCCAGGCCAGCTCCCCCAAGTTGACCAGTGCAATCTCCAGAGCTACTTTCCATTCTTTTCTTGTTTTCTTGCCTGATTTTCTGATCTCTTCCCAATCTGGGCATCTTTCAACAACAGCTGATATGACCCCAGTTCTAGTTTTGGGAAGTGACACTTCTCTTTGGAACAACACACAGACCATGTGAAGAAGAATGGGAACTTGCATGATGCCATAATCAATGCCTTTAAAAGTTTTCTTCCTTAGGTTGCTCTTTGTTGCAACTTTAATAAGTTCATTACACTTTTCATCACTCCCTAAGTATTTGGAAATGTACTCTTCCACTCTTTCTGGATCAAATCCTGTGATTTCAGCCTCAACATCCATGTATGGTCTGAGTTCAGCAACTTCTTTTGTGTCTCTTGATGTGAGAAGGATGCAAGAAAGTGGAAGACCCCTGATCAAAATGTTGTCAACATCAGGACTTGTTCCCTCTGTGTATTCATCATATCCATCCAGGAGAAGAAGAACTCTTTGATTTGTTTCTCCTCCAAGGATAAGTTTGATATTTTGTGAAGAAGCCTTGTGTCTTGCCAAGGCACCATGCTGCTCAACAACCATGTCTTCTAAAGTTTGGTTTTTTTTGGCAAACTTCAAGGCAGCATGAAATATGAAGTCAAATTTGCCAAGGTAGCTTGACTCTCCATTTGCCCAGGCCAGAGAGATGTGCTTCAAAGAGGTGGACTTGCCAACACCTCCAACCCCTAAAACAAAGAACATATTTCTCCCCACATGTGCAGTTTGTGTTTTGGACACACGAACAAACATAGACATGTACATGTGCACACACATATTGATGCATATATGATGGCCAGCGAGTCAACTTCAGCCTTTGTGTCTGTGACCAATGTGACCATTTTGTACCAACAGTTAAATTGAAATCTTTCATTTTAACACTTGATTATTTCAAAGGCAGAAGCTTTTGGTGGAGATAAAAGTTCACCTGTGACAAGAATTCTTGTGCAGTCAGTAGGACTCTTCTCCATGATCTCTTCACTGAACAGCTGGGTGACGTCAGACAAAGGAACTTTCTTCACATGATCAGTACCTCTCTCTTTCTGAACCAGGCTGAGTTTGGTGTAAATCTTCTCCAAAGGAATGTAGTTTGGAGTCAAGGTCCAAATTTTCCCTTTGGCTGTTGCAAATGGCTTCTCTCTCAGTGACTGTTTGGTCCAGGCTTGAAGTTTTCTCAGTCCTGCAAATCATGAAGTCATTCAAGAAATTCAAAGCAGGATACAGCAGTTCTTTTCAACTTGCCAAGAACATCACAGGAAGCAACTTCAAGCATCATGAAAATGGGTGACACAAATTGAATTGAAAAAAGAGAGCAGAAATAAGTTCACATACTTTGTGGGGATAGACCAACTCCTTCAGTTGCTGTTTCACCCAGGTGCTCCAGCTCATGAAGAGCTTGGTTCCACTTAATTTGCCTCAGTTTCTCACAGAGAATGTTGAAAGCCTCAAGGGAAGATTTTTGCTTTTTTCTCCATTCCTCAAGAATATTGCAGGCAGCTTCATCAACTCTTCTGGAGTCATTATGAGGTGCATTCACTTTTCTGAGACTGAGACCCAGAACTCTGACTCCCAGATCTCTCAGTTCAGTCAAATCTGTGATGAATGATGCCAACTCCAGAATGTGCTCATCTGTCAAACCTCCTGAAACAATAAAGTTGAGCTCATGGAAAATAGAAAATAGATCCATGGAGCTCGGGGTGATTTGAAAAAAAATTTCAGTTGCTCTGATTTGGCTTGCTCTGATTTGGCTTGCTCTGATTTGGCTAGCTCTGATTTCAGTCACTTTTTTGTAAAAATTCTTACTTTTTCACTCAATATTCATGACATGGGAACTCATTTAGCACACACCCAAATGGAACAAATTTGACCAAATGGAACTTTTACACATTGTTTCACAATATCCACATATCAACCAAAAGAATTGCCCAGAATTCATTTTTAAATTTTCTATTAAAAATGGCTTTTTAACCCAAACTTTAGCCCCCCCCCTAAAAACCCTATGAAACATTTCAAAAATAAAAAATTGTATGCTACCTCTTAAACCCCTACAATTTACTACATTTCATCAATATACTTCTTTCACCAAATATTTGTACCTTCTGAGATACAGATACATTTCTATGTCCACACCCCATTTTGTCTGTGCTTCCAAATTTGAACTTTTTGACCTCAGAAACCCAAAAATTAAAATTTGAAAAATTATTTCCTTGCACATTATCCCCAACCCAAAATGAACCAAAAGAGCCCAAAAGATACCAAATCAATCCACATCTTGACCATGAAAGTGCTGCTGACATACTATTGGAAGACGCTGCCCACAGGTGCTTTGATTTGGTTTGCACTGATTTGGCTCATTTGAGCCCAAAACGCGCAACCCACATCAAATCACATAAAAACTAACTGGCATTGAACAGACATTGGTGAGTTGATCTTTGGGTATTTGAAGTTGTTGAGGGGGCAATTTCAAGTTTTTGTGCAAGAGCAAGCACCAAATGCCACAGTTTTGCTTGAAACAGCTCTCAATGACTTGTTCGGCAATACCAGGCCAGACCAAGAAGAACAGGTGTTACTTCTTTCTTCTTGTTGTTTGTCCTGTCTGACCTCACTCAAATCTTCAGTTGCAATATTTCCAAAGATAAATCAGCTCACCCGCAGCATCTATTTCAGTGGCGGCCTCTCTGCCCCATCCTGGGAACCATGAAGCAAGCCAATTCCCCATCTAAACTCACACAGTCTACAACGCACAGAAATCAGTTCTCTGAAACACAAAGGACTACGGAACATTTGCACATGTTGAAGCTCTTTGACACAGTTTCCACTGCTTTACAGTCTGCATGGGTACAAATTGGGTCACATTGCGCAACAATTGCAGAACGTAATGATCATGACCATTCTCAGAATTAAATGATAGATCCTCGTATTGTGTGTGGTCAGCATTTCCAAACTCGTGGGAGTGAGAGTGTTTTTGGTAAAGTTCACTGAACCAATGAATGCAGACGTGGACAGCAAGAGGCACTGGTCAATTCGTTGATGGCATTTCTCTGGATTTTGGTGAACGCTCCTGTTATACAAATGGGGAGTTTGTGCAAACAGCCCGAAACCGTGGAAACGCAAATGTAACTTTTGGTATGTTGTGATTGTCAAAAGTTATGTTTGCGTTTGCGTTTCCAGGATGCAGGCTGTTTGCACAAACTCGAACGAAACCCCTCTTGGCGTCTCTGGTGGAATGGGTACAAAAACACTTGGGTGGGGGGACAAGTGTACGTGACAGAGATTCACAGATGTACGAGGCCCGTCAATTATGAAACCGTTTTTCATCCAGTAGGACCCCAAAACCTTCATTCATGGATTGCCCTGAAAAGTTTTGTATACAATCTTGACTTGCATAACTTCATTTTGGAACAGCTTTCAGTCAAATTTGGTTTTCCCTGTGGACTCAATGATTTAACAAAAAACAGTATCATTTTGCTTATGACTATTGAATGTGCACTGAGTTGCATTAAATTTAGCCTGTTAACCATTAACAGTTAATAGCCACACAAGGAAAACCAGTCAATTTTGGACTTGAAATGAACTATGGAAGCAAATTCTAAAACATTTGACAATTTGCTTGTAAGCTGATGTGTTTTTGGTCTTGTGCCTGTGCAGTTTTGGTGATCATGTGAGCAATCCTGTTGTAATACCAGATGAAAAACGGTTTCTTAATTGACAGGCCTTGTATAGCATCTTTCACGTTGGGTGCTGACAGCATCACTTTTCTCAACCACAACTTCACCTTTGATGCTGTCAGGAAAAAGTACTGATGGCATCAAAAGTGAAGTTGCAGTTGTGAATGGTGTGGACCATTCTTTGATGCTGTCAGTAAAAAGTACTGACAGTATCATGAAAACACACATTGAAACTCCAAGTACAAAAATTTAATGTTGTCTTCACTTTTGCAGTTGATGTAGTTGATGTCATTAGCACTCTCAATGTGAAAACAAATCCGCTGTCAACATCAAAAAAGTTGCTGTTGGCGTCAAAAAAGTTTATGGCCGCACCAACGTGAAAACCCCTTATGGTGTACCCCCGTTGTCAGCTTTCGGGGGTTGTTCGTTTCTTTCTTTTTAAATTTGAATCAGATGTTGGCCCATAGACAGGAACTGGTTCACATGCAGACAAATCTGCTTGGTTACTTTGGGGATTTGGCTGATCCAAACAAATTGGGGGGGGGGGTGCACAAGAGTTGATGGAGAGTAGGGGAACACAGCTTTCTCTGATGGAAAAGACACTTCTGCTTTTTCTCAATCAAACCACCTCACCCCAAACCCAATGGTTCTGTTTCTGTAGGTCAGAGGGAGATAGGTTTTGCCCTGAATCTGCACCTGAGAGTACTGTACTCACCCAACACAGTTCTGATCAAGATGGAGATGCAATGCAAACTTCAACCACAAATTCAATCAGAATGAACCCTGCAACGGAAATTTTGTTCTGCAAAAAATTCTCAAGGCAATATCATGACCTCTTTCTGTGGAAACACACTTTGGCCCTGTTCGATTTACCCACCAGAAGCCACGGTAAACCCCAAATCTTTCTTGTGATTGGTCGAGAGGCCCTCTGCCAATAGGCACACAGAGATTTCAGTGGTGTCTGCGGGGTAATTAGAGGTTTTCATGCAGACAGATTTTTTTTCATTCAGACGCCAACATTTTGACGCGCAGACGTCAAATTTAACATGACGCCCAATGGAGAGCATCAAAACACAGTGCAGCGGTTTTCACATTGGTGACGTGCGGTCGTCTTTTTGACGTTGGCGTCAAAATTTATCATTCAACCCTGTAGCTTTTTTCTTGACATCAAAGAATTGTGTGGACCGTTTTTTGACGCCCACCAATTGGGTGTCAGGTTAAATTTTGACGGTGACGTCAAAATTCTGCTGAACTTTCCCGTCGACGGCACCAATGTGAAAACGGCTTGCAGTGGCGTCGCCTGAAAATTTTGACGTCGCGTCATCTGTGTGACAACCCCTGATCGAACATGACCATTGTACTTTTTCTGTTCTGAGGGCCAGAGGAAAGCGGTTTTCACATTGGTTTCTGTCGACGTCAAAGACAGCAGAATTTTGACGTCGACGTCAAAATTTAACCTGGTCCAGACCATTCTTTGAAGTCATCAAGAAAAGTTGCCATCGACGTCAGAAAAAGCTGACATCGTCATCAATGTGAAAACCCCCGAAGATGGTTTCCCCTGGAGTACTCACCCTGAGATAAATATGGAGGTGCAACGCGAACTTCAACCGCAAGAGCAATGAGAATGAGAATGCAAAAATCCTTGACAAAACAGACCTGCAAAGGAAAAATCGAAACCTTTTGCTGCAACAGTTCTGAAAAAAGGCAACTCTACAAAATTTTGTGCACACAAAGGAGCCGTTGTTCTCGTGCTGGACCCATTTGATGCCACCCCTGCTTATTCGAAAATGACACATGACGTCAAAAGGATAAGACAAGAGAGTACCTCAATTTCAAACTCGGTTGTGAGTCAATTCTTCATGCGAAGAAACAGAAGAGTGGGTGTGTCATGATGGCACTGGAAAGAAACAAACACTTCACAAAAACAAGTTCTTGAAGCGGTTTTCACATTGGTGACGCGCGGTCGTCTTTTTGACGTCGGCGTCAAAATTTACGTTGAACCCAATGGCGGGTTTTCACACAGATAACGCGGATGCCAGGAACTCTCCATTAATTTTCATGTTAAATTTGTCGCCTGTGCGTCAAAATTTTGACGCCAGCGTCAAAACATCTGATGCCACCCTGCCTGTGTGAAAACCCCTGATGGTGAAATTTTTGACGTCAGCCTGAAAACGACCACGCATCACCCAATGTGGAAACCCCCAGAGATTCTTTACATCATTCATCTCAATAGTGATCGCGTTTGTTGGATCCGCATCTACCCACACGAAGAAAGTTCTCGAGTCAGGAACTGCTGAGGTCAGTACCCTGAAAAGAAAGACCGACTTCAACAAAACTTAACCGCGTCAAAATTAACTTGAAGAGTCTCTTGAAGTTCGCTTTGTTTGTTTTGTCTCCCAGGAGATACAGGTAGAGAGTTTGTTATCTTCAGGTGAGAAGAGGTTTCGGTGATAAGAGACAATGGTAAAAGTGACCTCGCGTGACCTGAGAGGACTCTTCATCAAACTTGATGTCATGAAATTTAATTTAATTTCATTTTTTTTGAAGAGTCTTTGAAGTTCACGCTGTTGATGCTTTGTTTATTTGTCTCCCGGGAGATTCAGGTGGAGAGTTGAGGAGTTTCGGTGATAAGAGACAATCAAAAGGTAACCCCACGCTAACATCAAAGCACTTATCAGTACACCTGAAGTCGTAAGAGAAATTTAAGTGGTCACTGAAAGCTCTTGAGGCTCAAAGTGAAGTGGAGCTCTGTGTGGGATGAGTAGTTTCGATGATAAGCATGAGGTGGCGAAGTCTCACACAAGCACGCATACACAAGACACACACACGCACAACCGCAAACCTGCCCTGAGATCCCCAAGAAACAGTCGAGAAATCAGGCTCTTGTCGACAATGGTAGTTCACACATTGGGTGATGTGCGGTCGTTTTCTTGACGTCAGCGTCAAAATGTCCAATCCAATGGTGGATTTTTTTACGTCAGCGCAAATAATGACGTCACCCAATGTGAAACGCCTTCTTGTTCTCTCTGTCGCTTTTCTCACCCTCTCTCACCCCTGTCACTTTCATTCACTACACCCCCCAAAAAAAAATTATCGGTCTGTTTACTATCTCTGTTTTTTACCTTCACAGAATTTGGTGCTTTTTTTCTGTCTGAAGAAGTCAGCTGGAGTCTGAGGTGCTGTCTGTCTGTCTGTCTGTCTGTCTGTCTGTCTATCTGTCTATCCGTCTGTCTGTCTGTCTGTCTGTCTGTCTGTCTGTCTGTGTCACACACTCACGTTTCAGATTGTCTGATTGTACAAAAAAATTACACCCACGCAGCAGCTCACTCTCAGTGTCACTGCATCCAGTCTCAACTCAGGGACTAAACGCGACAAGTACGTATGCTGCAGGTACTGTACCTGTCACTACGCAATGTGAGTCCTTGTCAGAGCCAGCACCGGTGCGCTGCGCTGATGAAGGTGAAAAGAATACAGGCGCGCATGCGCAAATGGTTGAAGGCTGAGTCGTTGAGGTGGCCATGCGAGGTATGTCGCAGTGCAGGTAGTGGAGAATCCTTATCAAAAGTCAATTCTAGCTCTCGAGTACCTCTCGAGTTAATAAAGACGGCTTCCAATGACAGCTCGAGTACTCTTCTACTGACTGTTCAGTACTCAGTACATCATAATACATGTGGTGGAGAATCTATGTTGTGGATAGTAGCTGGTTCTCAAGTCCCTCTCGTGTTGATATAGAAGGCTCGTCATGACAGCGTGAGTACTCTTGTACTGACTGTTCAGTACTCAGTACATCGCAGTGTATGTGGTGGAGAATCCCACCTGGAAAAATTTCGGCCGCTTCTCTGTCACTCTCTGTCACGTGTCCTGTTGACAAGAAACACGTGAAGCGCACGTGCGCACCACGCTACCAGAGGGCAGCTTTAGCACACAGTCCGCAACCCTGACAACGTACTGTACAACCAAACATAAACGCAAATGCAACTTTTGGCACAACTCCCCTTGTTTTGGAAGAGTCTGACCAAAATTTTCCTGAAAAGAGAGCCAAAATGGGCCTCAGGAAAACAGTTCAGTACTCCTTTGTTCTTGCTTCAAAATTGACCAAAATCACTCAACATACATTTGAACAACTAAAATTTGCACAAATGAACTTTTCAGAGCAAAATAGTGAGATGTTCTCCCACTTTTGGCCAAGGCAAAGGACAACATAACTATTTCAAAAGTTGCGTTGTGAGGTTAGGCAACTTGGGGTTGAGTTTTCGTTTTCTTTTGCGTGTAAGCCTTGTCTGCTTGAACTCGCCAGCAGCTTCATTTGTACTTTCTCCTGTTCATAAAGGAGGCTCACGAATACCACCGAAGTACTCTTGTACTTGCTGGTCAGTACTCAGTGCATCACCGTACATGTGGTGGAGAATGCTCAGGTGAGCACGCACCACACCACTGTATTCAGAACGGCCCTCTTCTCTTTGTGTTCAGCACTAACCCATTGTTCTAAACACGTGGCCACACCCAAAATGAAGCGTCTCGATTTGTACCACGACTCTACAGAGTTCATTTCAACTTGGACAGAAGCTTCCGACAAAAATTCACTTTTATTGCGTAAATCATTTCAAAACACCAAAAATTTCACCATCTCTTCTCAGAGAGGATCAGAAAGAATTCCCCAAGATCACATGGTGTCGTTTTGACGAGGAGTTCAGAATAAAGGCAAGTTCATATGGAACTTCAATTTTTTTTTGCGTCTTGCGTTTTTGCGGCAAAAGTCATGGGCGGCATCGAAATCATGACGCCCAATGTGATGCAGGTAACTTGCCACAGATGATGGATGGAAGTAGATTCTTGATGCAACAAATGTGCGGACATGGCACTCAATGGTGACCTCTGCCGCTGCCACTGCCGCATGTGAATTAAGCATAATGCTGACTTCATATGGAGCTGTGGCAAGCTTGCTGCGTTCTGCATTTTGTTGGGTGGCATCCAAATTTAACATGATGCCCAATGTGACACAGGTAGCTTCCCGCAGATAATCGCCGGGAATCGATTCTTGACACAAGAAATGTGTGGACACAGGAGTCAATGACTTTTGCCGCAAAATGCAAAACGCAGCCGAATGCTGCAGCTCTATATGGAGTCCCCTCAATGGTTTTCACATTGGTGACGCTGCAGCAAATTTTTTGTGCCTCAATTTGCCGCAGGGTAAAAATTATCCATCCAGACCAATTTTTGACGCTGCAGCAAACCCTACATTGAAAATATTTCCATAGTTTTGCCACCTGCAGCAAAGTCCTTGACGCAACCCCCAATGTGAAAAGGTTTTGCCGCCTCCGTCAACATTTTCTGGCCGCAGCGGCACCGATGTGTAAACCCTTATTGGAATGTCGATGGAGATTTCAGTGTTGTCTCGCGGAATTTAGATCCTGACTCTTTGTACATGAAGGTCTGGATTTGGCAATTTTCGGACAGAGCAAGACAAACGAAGTTGGTGGGGTGTGGAAGATCAGGCGGAAAGAACGAGCAAAAACAGAGCGAATCCTTTCAAGTGAGATTCTGGACGAAGCGAGGTATGCCAGCAGAGCGAGTCTTGCTGAAGGGACGGGACGTGTTGTTCTGGGCACCTTCAGTATCTCCTCAACACACCCAGTATGAACCTCCCTCACCTGGGGGCTGCTCCTTCATGCTCTGCGTCACCTTCTGCGCCACTGCAACTGTTCGGTTTACGCAGAGGATGAGAAAAATAAATAAATGTGATCACCACATGAAAAAAGAGCGACACATCCTTCTGTGCAATTGTGAATAACGGGTATCACCCCCAATCCACACCGCGTGCACCAGCGCATGCCACACTCACTTTTACATTCCACACATGAATGCGGTTGAAACCCTTCTGCAATCACAGGGACACGGGGAACTGTTGGTGTGAACACAACTACTCACTACCCATTTACTTTGGTTTGCTTTTGGTACACGTGATACCCATTTTTGGTGCGCTGTGACCTTGGTGTGCGTATGCGTGGATGCGCTTGGTGTGGATTGGGGCTCAGTGGCTTTACGGTGTGTACTCGTACTGCGGTTGAAATTGAAGTGTGTCGCCCTTTGAGTTGTTATGTTGTGGTGTCAGGGTCAATATTAAGCCCAGACAATGACTGCCTGACTGGGTCGGTACGTGGTCCTGGGACGACAGCCCAACCACTTTCAGGACCAGAGAACTACCTGGCACTGTGGTCGTGCTGTGGTCCTGGTTGTGCTCTGGTCCTGAGACACCCGGGTCAGCATCGTTGCTCAGCCTGTCAGCTATTCCCTGCTTCGAGTCAGGAGAGAGGAGCCGATCCCTCCTGTCTCCATTGACTCAGTCTCAAACCAAATACCTCTGCTGAATCTCTTTACCGAGCCTTCCAGGTGCACTCTGGAGCTCCCTCAAGGAGAAGCCCTGGACGAGGGTTTTCTACGTTTTACGCGTGAAGCTGTGGATGGGCAGCTTTATACGTGGAAAGTACATGTGAGGTCGAACCAAACATCGAGTATTGGGGTTCGATTGCATAACAGAGTTTCTTATCCAAACTTGATTGTGATCCGCACTGGACCCAACCAGTCCAATTTCGAATTCACTAGTGTTCGCACAACAAATCAGAAAGTCAGATTGGTGGAATGGTTGTTCGTTTTTCGTGTTCAGGCACCGTGAAGCAGTGAAGAGAGCCTATTCCTTTCTTATTCCACCAAGAGGTCCTGACATTGGTGTCTCTGGGCATCAGGCGGGCGGGGGGGGGGGGGGGGGGGGGGG
>JAAUXT010046165.1_pt1 | contig 19669 bp, 25 predicted proteins | sample 7278171 | NCBI WGS metagenome assembly JAAUXT01 (sample SAMN14350112, study PRJNA611818) | marine sediment metagenome | isolation source: surface marine sediment (1.8m) | place: French Polynesia: Moorea | collected 2018-08 | reverse complement strand
CCCGGGAGGGAGGGGCGGGAGGCTCCGGGAGGGAGGGGCGGGAGGCTCCGGGAGGGAGGGGCAGGAGGCACCGGGAGGGAGGGGCAGGAGGCCCCGGGAGGGAGGGGCGGGAGGCCCCGGGAGGGAGGGGCAGGAGGCCCCGGGAGGGAGGGGCGGGAGGCTCCGGGAGGGAGGGGCGGGAGGCTCCGGGAGGGAGGGGCAGGAGGCCCCGGGAGGGAGGGGCAGGAGGCCCCGGGAGGGAGGGGCGGATCCACGCCGGGTGAGCCACGCGTTGCGGCCCTGCACACGTCATTGGGCACAAAGCCAGAGGCAGCGTGCATTGACTTGCGGAGGGACGCAACGCGTGACGTAGCCAGTGTGAAACAAGCCTGGGGCCGTTTTGCCATTGCCGCCGTCCATGCAACGAAGAAGTCACGTGTCCAAAATAACGACTGAAAAACGCGCGCGTTCGTCAGTCCGAGCCTGCAGTGATGTGAGCAGCGGCGCGAATCTGTACAGTCTACACGTCACGTGAGTAAGGCAACTCTTAAAATACATCCGTTACGTCATCACCAAGAAATCCACCACATCCGAGTACAAAACAACACACCTCATGCAGCAGCGGGTGGAAACGTAACCATGCCAACAACAAATCCAGTGACAACCGTCGTCATGGTGACAAAAAAGCGCAAACAAATAAATCCTCACTCCTGAATACATTGGTGCGACGCAGAATGTCAACAAAATTCCAGCAACGAGAAATATCCTGCTTCGTGCGGTTCACACGTGGAACTGGAGAGAGAGAGAGCTGCAGTCAGCTCGGAACTCAGACAATGGAATAATCGTCTACAGCGCGAAACGGAAAAACTGCCCAAACCCTGCGAGACTGAGGTGCAGAGGCAGCCGCAAACACGGGAGGGAAGCCTGGGACGCAATTTTCATGGTTCGGCCTTTTTCCACCAGAGGGCGTTGGGTCGCTGAACCAATTGGGATGCGCCACACAGTGCATTCAACGCAAACTGACCTTGACGCCGGGCTCACAGTGCACGTGTCATGCGCTGCGTCCCTGCACAAGTCAATGGACGCTGCATCCCTGCACAAGCACAGCGTTTTGCGCATGCGTGTACCGTCGTGCTTCAAATGCACAGGGACACAACGCGTTACGCTTCAGTGTGAACCCGGCCTGAAGCATCATTGCACAACAGGTCAGATACAGAACTTCAACACAATCCAACTTCACCCTGAAATCAAGTGGAGAAATCAAATGCACACGTCATACAATCTGTGTCCCTTTTTGAAACGTTTCGCAGAATTGTAACACAATTGAACAGTGAACGGTTATGGAATTCAAGGCGCACACTATTCTAATACTGTCACAGGTCAACAAGCCGAGGCCACGCAGCGGGAGAGAACACCACATCACCGTATTTACCCATGTATTAGTCGCACACCAACTTATACCTTGATTTTCTGGTATGGGATAACATTGAATCTCGTACCCATGTTTTCAATGCACCCCGAGTTTGTGCTCAAGTTTGGGACAAAAAGGTGCGTCTTATACACGGGTGGATACGGTACGTCGCTTTGCAAAAACCATAAAAAATATGGATGTCCACCCTTCATACCGGATTCACACTGGATGCGACATGCGTTGTGTCCCTGGCAGACTTGTGCAACGACACAATCTTTGACGAATTCAGTGTGAAACAGGGACTTTTGGTGGACAGCGAAGGAGTGAGAACGTCTGCCTTGGATTTGTCAGTTCTGGTCTCAAATTCAATTTTCTCACCAACAAAATAGACATTTCAGAAAAAAAAAAACTGATCAAAGTATGGATCTGTGTATTGTAAAACTGACCATATGTGTGGTCTTGGAACCCGTGGAAGCACAGCAAGCACTGAACACCAGGTGCGAATCAACTATTTCAACTCGTTCCGTGGGTCGGCTTCACCCTGGACGCGCCTGCGCAGCGCGCTGCGTCTCTGGTCACGTGACGCGCATGCGTAACACCCCGGGACGCTGCGCGCGCGATGACGCGTTCCGCGCAAACCCGACCCTGGAGCAGCACGCCAATAGCAGAGTGTGTCAATTACAAAATACAACATTATACTTTTTAATTTTTGAACGAAACACGGATCATTCAACATCAAGTGAAAATGAGAGCGCTGTGTCTCCCTCTTGTGGTCAGGAACTAGCATTGCACACGGTCGAGCTCAGGTCCCGTTCACACCGCGTGCGCCACCATGCGTGCAGCGTCGCAAGCTGCGACGCAGACCTGTGCACAGCCGCAACGCGTGATGTGTCCCGGTGTGAACTGACCTGAAGTAAAGCAGCTGCCACCTATCGTACAAAACAACAACAACAACAACAACAACAGAGCAAACTCCGAATTTAAAACACGAGACGGGGGGGGGGGGAATTCCAATGCCCTGGACAACACACCAAAGGTAAGAATCGCACAATCCGTAGCGGCAAACCGCAAGATAATCGCAAACCCTGAATTAAGTCAGATTAACCTGGAGACGGACAATCACAAAAACGCAAGCAGAGAGAAACCACGCACAGTAGATCTACTTACGGGCTGCTCCTTACTGGGTGCGTCGTGCGTTGCGTTCCCTGTGCGTGGGGCGCAAAAGCCTGACGCACTCAGTGAGAAATTCTACTTGTGCAAACAAAACGACTGGTAGACGATACAAAGACATGCCCTTTGTTTCCTAACGTAATAAAGTCTAACTCGCAAAATTACCACGAAAAATTCCACATTCCAAGAATTACGCCAATTAATGCCTACAAATCAATTAAATGCAGCAATTCAACAAAAATTATCAACTGAGATTATTTTCTCGCACTGATCTTGCACGCAGAAAAGTTTTGTAAAGACGTTAAAAAGAGAACACTAAAAAACACCCAAGGTACAAACCTAAATCAGCAAGCAAAACCAACTCTCTAAAAAGAAGGCACATAAAACGGAAAGCGGCGGACTCGCCTCTGAGCCAATCAGAGAGCTTCCTGCCACGTGCACACATCACAGTCAACTCCTACTCCCTACCACCGACGGCCGGCCAGCGCCCACCTCTGATTGACGGACACTTTGTGTTGAGGACAAATCACAAGTCACACCCCATTGCGCATGCGTGCGGAGGACAAATTGCAGAGATTAGAACCGGAAACGTCCGCTCCACAGAGGTGGCCGCTCCTCACGCGAGCTGCAGGGTTGTGAGGCCACCTACCGGCCGTCAGCGTTAAACTCTACTTGTCTCAGTGCAGGTTCTAATGAGGAGCTTTACCATCGAGGCTTGGGCGCCGGGGTCACTGCTACGCGTCCGCAAAACGAACCCGCGACGACGCCGCGGGCAGCCTGAATCCACCGCGAGGTGGAGCCACCATGCAGAACCAGCTCCGATTCAGCAACGGCCACGAGGCAAGTTCTGAGGGGGTTTCCCTTGAATTGAGGCACCCAAGTACACGTGTACCAGCAGTAGTGACCCTGACCCCCAAGTATCCTGTCAGAAATACGTGAGGTGAAACAACAACAGCAGCAGCAGCAACAACATCAACAACGGCGTTAATTCATACAGCACCACACTGATATAAACTCGGACAACAAATGCTACAGCCGCAGTGGTCACGTGGTTACGTTGTACAGAATTTGTGCAATGTATAATGTGATTTCAAATGGTACAAGTATTACACTCCACCGTAGTCGTAGTAAGCAGTTTTAAGTATTGGTCACAATCCCTAAGTTGTGGTCACTTATCACCAAGTACGAGAGCTTGTATGTGTATCTTACAAGTCTACACACAAGCCTCCCTCACACTGTACGCGTCAAGGGCAATGCGTCGAGTTGTACAGGAACGCAACGCGTGACGCGTGCAGTGTGAAAAAGCCCTTCAGTTATGAATGAACAACGCGCACAAAAACACACGGTCCGCCCACCAGGGGGCGCTAGAGATGCAAAAACTCCGGGACACACGTAAAATATGTGCACAATGTTGTCAAATAGTACGTTTACCGAGAGGTGCCTGTAAAATATTGCATTTCCATGTAAGACACATCCATGACACCAACAGGAGAGTTCTTCTAACGCTTCTACATTTTTTTTGCAAAAAGTTTGGCAAGTCTGTGTGGGAAGCAAAGAGTTCATTGTACAAAACGTTCTGTCTCTGTGTGTCAGCGAATAAGACACTGCAGCGTCTCCGCTGTGCGCTAAGCTCACGTTGATGTGGTTGTAGTACATGTACTGAGGTATAAAAAGTGTTCACAAGCACTGTGTTACCATGGAGACGTGACGAAACACGCATAGCAAGTGGCGTTCGGTAGTGCTTTATCCAAATCACAACAACACCACCACAAAAACTGGGAAAAATGTTGCTTCAAACGCGTAGTAAAAAATATGTGACGTTTCTATGACAACGGGCGTGCGAAGACGTGTTGGTATCTATGGGAGCAGTAACACACAGCACCAAGCCTGATTATATTTCACGCGCGCGTGAGTAGCAGTGATCGCGCGTGGTCCCGGGGTCTGGGTCCCAGAGCGCGCAGTGTGCAGCAAAGCGCTCGATGGATTCAAAACGAGACCCGAATCTTCTTCTGTCACGTGCTCACGTCACGTGACAGACAACCATTCTTGCAAATTTGTCCCTCCCTCCAAAAGAAACTTCCAGTGAAAAACAAAACTTGGGAGCCTTGTCCCCACCCATCCACTCCCTCCCCTGTCCTTCCTTGGCCACTCCCGCCCCGCCCCAACCCACACCCTTACCCACTCCTCTCTCCCAGCCACCTCTCCTTCCCTCAATGTCTCCCTCAGCTCAGTCCCCCACCCCTCTTGTTCCACGCTCCGACCCAAACGTGTACCCATGCCCCACCCCACCCATACCACGACACACCCAAGACCACGCGCGTCTGTGCAACTCACACATAGCGATACACCACCCAACAGGTCATTTGCAATGCGTAAAACTCGTACAAAAATTTGCATATCTAGGTCCACTGTACAGGCGTCGGGCGGGGTGAGCGCTGCAGCCCCGCCCTCTATAGGAATGTGGTGTCAACAAGCAGAGCAGGAGCATCACTACAGTTCAACTGTGGATTCTGGATTGAAAAACAAGAGCAACTCGAGATCTAACGGAGGTGGATACAGTTCCAGGTCAGTTTCACGCTGGACGCGTCATGCGTTGCGTCTGTGTTTCAGTGACTGGGTGCTGCGTCGCAGCCAGCATTGGACGCAGCTCCGTTTCCTTGTCCGGGGACGCAAAGCTGGACGCATTCAAAGTGAAACAACCTCGATCACTTCACACACAGAGCTCTACGTCTAACACGCCACATCATCCGGGTGTTGACGTCAATCACAAAGAACTTCACACTGGGCATGCGCAAACCTTCCCACGGCGCATGCGTCACGAACACGTGACAAACGAACCACCGCGCACGCGCATTGCCATCTCCAATGGTGAGGCAAATTCTAGCCAAACAACAATTCAACACAGCATTCCACAAACACTGAAGTTAGTGCCCACAAACCAATGCAGGACGGGTTCAGACTGGATGCCTCAGCAGCAGCAAGGCTCCAATTGACTTGTTGTCACCCGTGATGCACCCAGAGTGAAGCAGCCTGCAGAAACACATGTCACGTGTGCGGTGGTTGGTTTGCTACGCAGACAACTGCCTTCTTTGTCCATTTGCACATTTCTCTATCAATGTTCAAAACGCTGACATCAAGTTTTCCTTCGAGCCTCTTTTTCCCCAAAATTTAACGAGAATCAAGCTGAGCTCTTTTTCTGACACGTGATGACGTCACCAAAAGTTTGGGTCACCATAGCAGCACATGACACTGGTTCATTAGCGTTGTTTATCTCTCAATACCAATTAGAAAAATCTAAACTACAAAAATATGCATCAAAAATGTCTACAAGTGCACCACGGAACAACATTCCCTTCTCCCTAGAGGTGAGTGAGTCAGCATTTATAAATAGCACCTACAATATCTAGTAAAAAGTTTTGCTGCGCAAGCATGAAATTCTCAAGTTTACAATTGAATCAAAAAATGATTAGAAACCATGGAAACCGAATCACTACGCACGTAGTTAGTTAGTCACACCAATTGTTTGTAAAAGTGAAGGCGAATTGAACCTTTAGACCCTGTCACAAACACATCAACCTGTCCGAGCCGAGACACGAGCGAGAAGTGCTGTACAGGGCTGACTCAGCGGTTTTCTAGCACAAATTGCACACAAACAACGAAATCCCTTTATATATCCTTACGATCTGGTAGCGTTGGGCTACATACACTCCTTTTACCTTTCTACAGTTTCAAAGTTTGGTCAGGGGAATGAAAAAAGATGAACCAAGCGAATGAAATGAGTAGCAAACCTCGGTGACAAATGCGATACGGTGGCCAAAGGGCGTGGGTCACACGACGTCACGCGTCGCGAACAGACGCTGCGTCGTCGCTTTCGACGTAGCGCCCACAGGACCGCGACGCCTGACGCACACAGCGTGACCCACGCCGAAAGAAATAACTATCACCGAAGCCGATCAAGCTCCATTGCAAAACTGATGTGTGCCTCCGATTCAAAAATAGAAACTTACAAAAAAAATCAATAATCAGAATCAATGAGATCACAGATAAATCAAAGTTGTTTCTTCAAGTCGTGGGATCTACGCGTAGCAAGTGAGACTCGACTGGTGCTGGGGGCAGGGCGCTTCGGTGGGCTGGGGCCTGCTGCGCGCTGGGGGCGTTTTGCGTCCCACGTGACTCGCGCGTCAAAATTTGAGACCCGCGCAGGCGCAACGCTTGATGGAACAGGACAACTCTTCGCACTGAAACTTTTCACATTGGATGGTGAGACTGTATCCCATGCATGGAGAGCAGATCTCCGAACCCAGCGAAGCCCCCTGCGCTACAGATGTGAACAATACACGCTCAATACAAACGAGATTGGAAAGTGACAACACGTTCGTCGCGCGTTGCGACGTCGTGGGTCGAGTGAGGGGGGGGGGCGCAGGTGGGTGGGGCCGGGCGGGAATCAGAGGTCACAGCTGCTGCCCTCGCTGTCCAGGGTCGGCGCCGGGAGCGGGGCGTCGCGCGGCGGCCCCTCCTCCTCCTCCCCCGTTGCCCCGCCCTCGCCCGCCCCGGACCCGCCCGGCTCGGACCCCGCCGACTCCGCCGTCTCGAAGCCCTCCTCCTCGGCGTCGGACGCGGCGGGCTGCATCGCTTCGTCGCGGGCTCCGTCGTCCGCCCCGTCTCCGTCTTCGCACATGGGCTCCTCCGCCGGCTCCTCCTCCTCCAGCCGCTGCGGCTGCGCAGAAGCGTTGCCAAGGCAACGCCCACGTTCCTTACCTCCTGAAGCGTCGCGCTGCTGCTGCTGTTGCGGTTGTTGCTGAGTGTGGAGGTCCTGAGATGAAGAAGCAGGGGAAGAAGCGGGTGCGTTTGGTTGTTGTTGCGGCTGCTGCTGCAGAGACGTTTTTGGCTGAGACGGAGAATAGAGAAGTGCTGCGTTGCTGCACATGCGCGCGACAGGGCTTCCGCTGCACACGTCACGTGACTCCTCCAGGGGGCGCTCGGCCCCGGGCTCCGCGTCGCGCATCAAGGCGTCGAGCTCCGCGGGGGGCGTCGCCGCAGGTTGGCAAGGTGGCTGGACTAAGGCATCGTTCTGGGAGCTGGAAGCGGAGTGGGCAGCAGTGAGAGGACAGCCGTGTGCGTGGCTGGGGTGACGGACTTCGTCTGGGGTGGGGTGCCTGGGACGAGCGCCGCCGGGGTGGTGCTGGGCGGGGGCGTCCACGCCTCCCGGGGAGCGGGCGCGCGCGGCCGGGGGCGGAGGGTCGTCTCCAGCGGCGTGCCCCGCGCCGGTGCCGTCCCCGAGGACCGGGTCCTGGGGCACCTGCTCCGCCATCTCCTGGTCACCCCCGCCCCCGCCGCCCACGGGTGGGTTGGGCGGCCCGTGTTGGTGCTGTTGCTGCTGTTGTTGCTGATGCGGGACGTGGAGAGGCATGGCCGCTGCGAGCGCCTGACCGACGGCGTGGTGGAGCTGCGCCGCCGCGGCAGCAGCGGCGGCGGCGGCGGCGCCCGGCTGGTGGGGCGGGGGCGCCGGCGGGAACACCTGCGCCCTGAACGGCGGGAAGGGAATCCGCAGCTGCATGTGACCCGGTGGTGCCGCCTGGTGGTGATGGTGGTGGTGGTGGTGATGGTGATGCAACCGTTGCCCGGGCAACCGGTTCAGCGCGGCTGGTGGCGCCGCGGCGTGGTGGGGCTGCTGAACGTAGTAAGGAATATTGTGATTCATATTGGGGCCTCGTAGGAAGAGATTGAAGCCGTGGTGGTTCTGGTGCTGCTGCAGGTTCTGCGGGTGGTGCTGGATGTGGTTCTGCGCATGTGGCCCGGCGGGGCCCTGCGGGTGCACGTGTTGGTGGATAGCGATGCGGATGGCGGCGGGCGGCGGGCCCTGCCCGTGCATCTGCAGACGGAAGGGCCCGAGCGGGATGTGGTGCCGCAGCTGGTGGTGGCCGTGCAGCGAGGGAGGCAGCGGGCCCCCGCCCGCCCCGCCCCCGCCGCCCCGCGGGCCGCCGCCGCTCGCCATCCCCGGGGCTCGCACCCACAGCGCGGGGCCAGGCAGGTTCTCCCGGCGACTCTGCGGACAAGAAAATACACGTTGCAATCAATAGGGGGGGGGGGGGGTGTTCAGATATGGGGTGCAAGGCCACGTGGACAGTTCAGGTTGAATCTGACATGGCCAGGCACCCACTGAAAATGCTGTACGGAGGCAGGCACGGTGAGTTGCTCCCCATCATGGGTTGAACACGGATTGCCTTCCTCGCAAAAATCCCATCTGGATGGGCATAGATTCAGCATTGTGCGAGTTTTACCTGGAGAAAGCGGCCGAATATGGGGTGTCCGTTGTAAGCACACACACTCGCTCGCACGCACACGCACACACACACACACACACACACACACACACACACACACAGAGCCCCACCTGTAGGAAGCGTCCGAACATGGGGTGCCCCGGGTGTAGCCCGCGCAGCCCGGCCGACTCGTCCTCCACCACCATGCCGTCGTAGAGTCCCGCGGCCGCCGCGAGGTCCGCCGCCTCCCGCCCCCGCTCACCGCCCACCTGCGGGGACAAAGCACCGTCAGAACGCGCACGCATACATGCGCACTCACACACGCACACAAAATCCCCAAACTGCAGTGAGGATAAAAGTCGTTTTTGATTCGTCTGTAGGAGTCTGCAGCAAACACACCACCCAAATTTTTTGTGCGCAGAAACAGCATGCTTGCCCCTGCCCCCACTCCACTCTTCTCCGGCACAAGCCCACCACCATTCTGCTGCTTTCACAGCCCATCTGTTCAGCTGTCCCACCCACCTCACACACCACCCACCTCAGATCCAGCTCCCCTTCACCACCCCTCCTCACACCCACCATGCCCCACCTCTCACTGCCCCACCCTGTCCACCCCACCTCTCACCACCCCATCCCACCCATGTGCAGCACCGCCCACCCCGCCCCACCTCACATCACCCTGCCCGATCTCTCACTGCCCCGCCCCACCCTCTCCGCCCCACCCACCTGTCCCGGCGCGGTGGGGTAGCTGCTCCCGGGCAGCGGGTTGTTGATGCGGATGGGGGTGGCCCCTCCGCCCCCGCCGCCGCCCGCGCCGCCCACGCCGCCCACGCGCGGCACCGCCATGCTCGTGTCCAGCGACTCCCAGTCGTAGTAGGCCCACACGAACTGCAGCCGCACGATGCCTCTGCAACACAAGACGCAAAATATACAGATCAGTGACCGCATTGGATGCACTCGCCACACGAGGCAATGGAAGCTTGAGGAAACGCACTGATGATGCATCAAACAAGTTTCGTGTCAAGTATTTTCTCGAATGACGTCGGGCAAGATAGCCAACACACACACACACACACACACACACACAAAACACGCACACACAACACAAACATGTACAGACACACGCACGCACACACACCACGCAACCACACTCCTGTATAATGGCCACTACCCTCACCCCCTGCATCCATGCCAGGTTGGAACATACGACACGCACACATACACACACACACGCACACACCACAGGCATGCTTGCACACACACACACACACACACACACACACACACACACACACACACACACCACGCACCTGGACCCCTGTGTATCCACCACGGCCCCCGCGACCCACGCCAGGTAGGAGCACTTCCGCTCGGGCGGCGCCACGATCCACTCGCTGCCGCCGTCCCCGCCGTACGGTCCGTACACCCGGTCCTGCAAACACGAACACGAGACGCGTTACGCATGGCAAACGCGGTATATCCGGTACAACATGTAAACAAAAGAAACAACCTTGGCCGCGGACATTCAACGGATGTATCAAGCACTGTGGCCACAGCACACGCACACGCACGCACCTTGGAAGTAGCTTGTGTCATTCGGCTGTCACACACACACACACGCTGCACGCACACACACTTTGTGGGTGCAAGAAGTGACATTGTCCAACATCCCACATGCACACAAACCACACACACACACACACATCGCGTGCACACACAATACACGTTGGCGTGCCTGAAGTTGTCGAACATCAACTGGTGGTAGACATGCACACAGACACAGACACACGACACGCACACACACTGCACACACGCACATTACACACACGCACGCACCTTGTTGGTGTAGAAGTTGGGCTTGTCGATCACCCAACTGAAGGCACACACACACCACCCATACTGCATGCTCACACGCACGCACGCACGCACGCACGCACGCACACACGCACGCACGCACGCACGCACGCACGCAACTTGTTGGTGTAGAAGTTGGGCTTGTCGATCACCCAACTGATGGCACACACACACACACACACACACACACACACACAACCACCACCCATACTGCATGCTCACACGTATACACACATCGCACACACGCACGCACCTTGTTGGTGTAGAAGGTCAGCTTGTCAATCATCCAGCCGCTCGCGACATCGACGCGGATGATTCGCTCCTCGTCCTCCAGGTGGAACTCGTTCACTTCATCGAAGTCCGTCTGGCCGTGCTGGTGCACCGCCCCGTCACTGTACCGGATCTCCAACCCTGCAAGCAGTACACCAGGCACGGTGACGAATCCGACACCCTGACAGCAGCATACTTGTCACTGTGCTGAACTCCAAGACGCCGTTCTTGTGTCACCGTGTTGGATCTGAGCGGACACACTGACTGCACCATTGCTGTACCAGATTCCCAGGTTTGAAAGCAAGACACTTGACACTCTATAGTGATTTGCACATGTTTCGGACGCTGTCCTGAATGAGAGTTGCTGCCGCCACGCGACTCACCCCCGACGATGGGCCGCCCGTCCCAGCGGCGGATCCACAGCTTGACGGCGCGGATGTAGACGTACGCCTCGTGCGGCTTGTCCTCGAAGCGCTCCAGGATCGGCTGGATCTCGCCGCCCGCAGCGAACGCGACGCTCTTGTGGAACCGCAGCACTGCGAACAAGCATCCCACACACGGGTCAGCGTGGTGCGACCAAACGTCCCATACCCGGGCCAGCGTGGTGCGAACAAACATCCCACACACGTCACAGAAACCACCCTTGACAACTTTCAACGAACGCCCCTCTACCCAACACAAAAGGGTCAATGCCAACTTTGTTTGAGGAACCAACATGCCAATCGTGTCAGGAAAACAACGCCCCCCCCCCCCGCCCAGCACAGGGGACATCTCAACAGCGTTGTGTGCCTGATGATGCAAAAGTTGGGAGAACAAGAACATCGTCCACTTGTCTGGGTTGCCAGAAGCGACGTCCAACACAAAGAAGGTGAAGGACCAATTTGCTCACGCACCGATGAGGTACAGATGTTCAGTGCAACATGGTGGAAAATGGAAAATGCTCAAATGCAAATACTCACGGGAGGCGAGTCTGGGCGTCGCCCACTGCGCCATGCTGATCTCGGCCCCGGCGCCCGCCCCGCCCACGCCCACCGCCGCCGCCCGCAGGTCGCGCGCCTGCGCCGCGATGCGCCTCGCCTCGGCGGCGTGCCCCAGGTCGGCGCCGTCGGCGGCGACGGCGCGCAGGGCGGCGTCGGCGAGGAGCGGGACGCGCACGCGCTGCAGCACGAGCGGGAAGAGGACGGCGCGCTCCGAGACGCGGTGCCGCAGGTACCTGAGTACAGAGAGAGAGATGGGGACAATTATCGTGAGAAGTTTTCACGGGAAGACTCAGTGCAAAGAGACAGGGAGAGGGGCGGAAGTTTGCGTGTGGATGGAGACCAGGGCACTCAACAACTGATGTCCAGAAATGAAACAGTCAACCTGGAGCCGTGTATTGTGTAGATCTGAAACGAATTCACCGCTACATTTGTTGTTGGAGACTGAACTGGGACCAGAGAAGAGGATATGTGTGGTGTAGATCTATGTGACACACACGCATGTGAGTGAGTGAGTGAGTGAGTGAGTGAGTGAGTGAGTGAGTGAGTGAGTGAGCGAGTGAGTGAGTGAGTGGGCGCATGCCGGTGTGTGTGCATACATGTGTGTATGTATGTGGTACGTGTGAGTGTGTCGTGTGTTTATTGTACGCGTGTGTTTATTGTATGCGTGTGTGTTGATTTGCATGCGTGCATGTGTGTCCGTGCTTGTCGCCTGTATGGGCGTCCCGTACCTGACGGCAGCCTCGTAGATCTTGAGCTCCTGCTGTGAGGGGATCGGGATGAGGAGTCGCTCCCCCGTCACCACGTAGTCGTCTGCGATCAGCTCGAGGAACAGGTCCTCCGGGATCTCGAGGAAGCCCGGCGCCACCGACACCTCCATGAAGTGCTGCGCGTCAACAGAAACACGTGTCCAGATCATGTGACAAGGGAAGATATTGAAACGCGTGGCGCCACGTGGAAACAGTAGTCACTGGAGGAAGTGTGTGTGTGTGTGTGTGTGTGTGTGTGTGTGTGTGTGTGTGTGTGTGCGCCATGCGTGAACCGCACCTGGGTGATGAAGAGTTTGGAGTCGGCACGCAGCTCGTTGCAGCCCTGGAAGTCGGCGAAGATGAAGACGTCGAGGCAGTTGAAGACGTCCAGGTTCGCCTTGATGAAGTCGCAGCACGCCTGCAGCGAAAAACAACACGGAACTCAGGACGCGAACTAAAGAACCAGTCATCGTGCGTCTTTGTGTTCATCTGCTCTGTAGCGGGAAACATTCAGGACGCAAATCCCTCCTTCACACCGCATACGAGAACGCTTTCGCACCCCTTGCACCAGCGCAAAAAAAAATCGGAATTTTCCACGAGCGAAGGTGTCCCACCAGTGGCACACACAGTACGTTGTTTTGCACTGGAGCAACTGAGCTCGCAATGGCGCGTTTATCACACAGCGGGTAATATCAGGGAACAAGATGTTGACTTCTGCGTCTGTCAATGCGTCCGTATTTTTACATCACTGACTGAAGTATGAATGTTGCTTTGAGACGATCACTGTCCCAGTCTCATCAAGAGAGAAACGACACGACCTGACGTCAAGGGCACATTACACACATGGCGTCATGTTCTGATGGGACTGACACGTCATCTCTCTTGCACGTCGCACGCTGATGTAACCACACCCACGCATCATTGAGTCAGCAAACATGTGTTTTGAGACGCTTATTGAACGCAGATCTACAGTCAGACGGAAATGACGTCATGTGACATACGTGTCACGTCGGCGCACGCGTCACGCACCTTCTGGACGGAGAGCACGTTGAGGAAGTTGGACGTGATGAGCAGGTCCTGCACATTATCGCCCGTGATGACCACCTCGCCCGTGTACGCGAAGTCGACGAGCGCGCGCACGGCGTCGGCGCTCAGCGACGGGAACGCGATGCACGACTCGGCGCTCTCCTTCGTGTGCGGCCCGAACATCGCCCTGCAAAACACGTGGAACTCGAATATCGCCCTGCACCACACGTGGAACTCGAATATCGCCCCACAGACACGTGGTGGACATTGCATTCTGAGAGATATCGATTGTGCCAGACACACGCATTGGCAAATTCTTGCACACACACATGCACACACAGGCCCGGTGTAGGAGGAGAACCCTCTGCGTGTGCAGGGACCTTCTCAATCACACACACACACGCACGCACACACACGCACACACACGCACACCTGAAGTACGGAGAGAACGCTATGAGCATGATGCGGTGTGCAGAGATCTACACACACACACACACACACACACGCACGCACGCTCGCACACACACACACACACACACACACACACACACACACACACACACCTGAAGTACGGAGAGAACGCTATTAGCACGATACGGTGCGCCGGGATCTCCTCTCCCTCGACGCGCAGCACGATGTCGCAGAACGAGTCCCTGGATCCGCGCAGCCCGTCGAGCAGCAGCGGACCGTGCGCGGGGTCCGCGAAGCGATACACGTCCCCGTCACCCGACCCGCCCCCTGGTGCCGCGGAGAAATACAAGAACACGTGTAAATACGCGTGGCTCCAAAGCCAAGATGGCCGCTGTGTCCTTTTGTCACCATAACCTCAGAATACAAACTGCGTATCATTTATCACACTTCCTGCGTGATGCGTTGCATCCTAAACAGCCGTACACCCACTGAGTTGCGAAATCGCAGCTCACATTCCCTCAAATTTGACCCTGCGTTCCTGCATCGCACACGCCAAAGGCTGTCGTGTCGCTTGGAGTACGACGCAGCCCGTTGGTTTTCCACAGGGCGCAACGCACGACGCAACGACTGTGTACACAGCTTCTGCGTTGACCTGCACGGGTCACATCAGCCTCCGTGTGCGAGTCGATAGACGCTGATGCTGATGCGTGGACAGACTCAGGGGCAAGCGACGCGTGACGCCTGCAGCGTGAGTCCAGCATCGAAACTGACCTGCGGTGGATGGCGTCGATGCGGTGGCGTTCATGACGCCAGCGCCGGCGCCGGCGGCGCTGCTGTTGCTGCCGTCTGCTTTGGCACATTGTTGTTGCTGTTGCTGCTGCATTGCTGCTGTTGCTTCGACTGTCCCTCCTCCTTCAGCCATTGCTCCCACTGGAACAACAAGAATACCTGCCGGTGTGAACACGTGCCGCTCGTAACTTGAGATGACCTTCAACAGAACGGCGTGTGTTGAAACGACCACAAAACTTCGGACACGTCGAAAGCACGTGATCTTCAAACAAGCAAGTAACACACAAGTCCAGTCAACACCTGAGGATCCATTCCTTGTCCTCACAACCAAGGGAAGTGGGGTGGAAAGTTGAAATGTTTCTAGCTCATCACACTTTTGACTTGGGCGCCCTTGGAGATCTGTCCACTGGACACCACCCCCACTCACCACACACCTCGACGTGACACACACGCGCACACGACACAGAAAGGCACAAACGCACACAAGACACACACACACGCACATAACACACACACACTCACTGACACACCACACAGATATGCACACACACACACACACACACACACACACACACACACACACACACCAAACAACACCAACATCTGCAGTCCTGATGGCTTGATTCCCAAACCATCTGGCTTGACAATCTGACTTGTCTTCCTGTCTTTTGTCCAGATTACCACCTGATCCTCCCCCAATCCGACAATCCCCACCGCACATTGAGTGAGACAAAGCGAGCACCGGATACAGAACATCCCCAACAGCTGCTTCACCTTGGTATCTGAATCACAACTCAAAATCTGATTCTCAGCAGCAGTAGATTTTTCCTGGCTTGTCCTTCGCACTTGTATTGTCTTCACTGATAAACATCGCTTTGGCGTGAGTGAGCATCACACGCCGTCACAATCACGACACGTCATCGCTGAAACTTCCAGAATATGTTTTGCGTAATTTTGACGAGAGAACTGAACAAAACCAGCGTGTTTTCAATAAAGACGGCGCACAGTGAGGCTCGTTCACAGTGAGTGCGCATGCGTCCACGTGCGTCCACAGCTTTCTCCGCACCTGAACGCGCGATGCGTCATGCGGTGCTTTTTGAATTGGACACGTGTTTCAGTAGATCCAGGGGGCGTCCACCCTTCCAACCACAAGCCCTCCCCCCCAAAAAAAATATCCCCCGTCAGTTTTTGAGCCTTCGACCCTCCGACGCCAGCCGAGCAAGATCGTCATCGCCCCCACCCCGCCTGCTCTGACCCTGGATGCGGATCCAGGGGCGTCAACATTCCCAACACCACATGCCCCCCAAAAACACCCCCCCCCCAATTCTGAGCCTCCAAACCTTCAACGCCAGCCGAGCATGATCGCCCCCCCCCTTCCAACGCCTTCCCTGGCTCCCATGGAGACGCGCACGTCTCCCGACCGCACGCCGTGAACAGGGCGCCGCGTAATACAATGCAAATCTGTGGGTTTGCGACGCTGTGAGTGGAGCGCGGGTTCAATACTAACGATCCGCGCGACTTCACTCAGTCCAAGCTGTGCACATCCCATTGAGTCGCGACGCACACACACTCAGCGTGAGCCCCTCACATCTGCATACAAAACACGAGCTTTGAGAGTAAGTCTCCAAAATACACTTGTTTCAATGTAATCTGTCGTCAGGAAGGCGGACATGCGAGGGGATGAACACCTGCCTCTCTTTGCTGTTTTTATCCTCGTATGAAGACACCCAACTTCCGAAACTTTTTCGAAGTCCAAAATGTCAGGGTCAGTGCCCCTGGCTGGTTGGCACCACAGAGATGTTTTGGAATTTACAATTTTGGTGCCTGCACCCAACAAACCACTAACCAACCCAGTCCCCATCAATCAGACAATGCTCGGAACGTAACAACCATCTCCGTGCAACAGACGCATGGAAACAGCATAGCAACAGACGTGGCTGAACAGTAGACCCGTCGGCTTGCGACCTCTGGTGCCTGTGACACTCGACATCTGCCGTGGACAGTCCCACAAAACTTGCTGGTTTGCTCTGACCATTCATGAGATATGTTGGTATCTCCCCCCCCCCCTCCAGGGGAAGGCCACCAAATTTTGCAGACGGTCAGAAAAGTGATCTTGAATCACTGTTGAGCAAACTATAATTTTGATGGTTTACCCCCAGACACACACACACACCAACCGAACAGGCCAGCAGAATGGACAACACACGTACACACACACACACACACACACACACACACACACACACACACACACCAAAGCTACAACACCAAACCGAACGATCGTGATGGCGTGGCGCTTGAAAACTTACGGCAGGGGCTCCAGAAGAAGAACAACATCAGGAGGCGCTTTTCACACGGAATGTGCCGCGCGTTTCGTCTCTACACCACAAACAAACCAGAAAACGGCCAGATCCACACTGCACCACACTTCTGTCCAACAACGCGTCGTGAAGATCTGGGCAATTCCCGACGTCTCCGTCTCCAGACGCAACGCCACCTCGTGGCCGACTTGCGCGTCAGAGACCCAACTTCACACTGGAGGAGCGGCGGATCCAGGACTGAGCTCAAACGGGGGGGGGGGGCAAACTTTGCAAGTGGGGGGGGGGGAAACACGCGCCACAAAAACAAAACAACTCCAACCTCTTTCAGCACGTAAAAAAAAAATGTTTCTGGTGCAGCACGGTATCTGATTTCCTTGGCGCCTCCCAAGGCAAGCACACCAAGCCACGCCTGAATCCACCAGAGGTTGCGTCTCGTGTTGGTGCACCAGTCCACAGTCGCCCCCCGCCCTGCGACGCCTCGCACGTGAACCCGGCCCAACCCCGCACTTCCCTATCTCGCCATATGAAATCCGAGTCAGCACAACGGAGCATAAATCGGCGACTATCTCGGGGTCGCGACGGGGCCACTTCCAACAAGAACAAAAGAAATCTCAAATCCTGGCAGCTGTCGGGACTCTTTATGCGACAAAACTTTCGACGGTTCTGGGAACTTTCGTGATGGTGCCAGCTTCCAACAAAAATCTTGAAAGACCAAGGCCCCATTCAAGTCTGCAGACCAACCGTGGCACACGGTGAATGACGACAAACTGACACCGTCATCTGACGGTCAACCACGGATATTCACCCGCTCATTCTTCCACTTCCAGAATACGTCAAGTTGCATCCAAGGCCGTGTTCCATTTACAAACCAGAAGGACCCAGAACCAGACAATTCTCTCCACCTATTGGTTGGCCATGTGCCAGAACCAATCAAGAGACAGGATTCTCTGGTTCCTTCTGGTTCGTAAATCGAACAAGGCCCAAATTTGAAGTCAACGAGCACTGCGTCACCGCCCACTGATAAACGCGAAGACGCAACATGTGATACAACCAACGCCAAAGAAAGAGGCCTCAACCGACGTCGACACGCAGGGTTCGGTCCCACGCACGGGCTGCACCGCTCAACAACTCTCAACACATCTGAAGACTTCAACAGGTCTGACAGGTGTGAAGCGTGGATCTCGCGAACACACGATACGTCTCTGCGACACGCACAAAGGCAACGCCTCAAAAGCGCGTAGTTGCACTCGGTTGGCCAGGGTGTCTCCCACATACCATGTTGAGCATACCTGACTCCTTTGCTAACTTGGCTGACAGGAAACTTGGGAATTTTTTCAGGGTTGACTTGGCAAATCAAATCAAACCATTGACTTCCCACACGAGGGGGAAGGGGGTAAATAAACGAGCCAGTTGACTTGCCTCCACCCAAGCGAAGTTTACCAAAAAGATTTATGCTGAAATAAACTGGAAGTATCAGAACCCAGTGCGGTACTGTGTGCAATACGTACGAGCAGATCAACGCTCTGCGTTCAAGCCACGTTCGATCTGTCACATTTGCCGAGCCTGCCTGTTCACTTTTGCAATCACGACAGGTCCAATTTTGCTGAGATAAGATCTGGGTCTGCACGTGAAGATCAAAATCTGGCCTCGCACACAACTCAGCCTGACAGGACCAAATGAACCTGACCCACCTCTCAACACAGGAACAGAGTCTCACTCTGCCAAAAACACTCAATCGCGCATTCAACCGCAAAAATAAACCGCCCCTTGTCCAACAACCGTGACTCAACACACGTTGTTTCTCTGAAAACCGACTCCACGAGTCGACCCTTGTGCGGAGACTCCAGATGGGTCGGGCAGGCGTGGGGACCTGTTACTCATTCGCGTCGTTCACCGCCATTTTGGACAAAATTCGCCGCAGAAATGCGTCAGTTCGAAACCCAACAACAACAGTGAACTGCAGACAAATTTTAGCGTGTGCAGGTGGCTTTAGAATCGTGCAATTTACCTTTGAAGTGGAAACAAAGAGAAGCGAACAGCCAAGCTCAAAAACCGGAACATAAACATCGGGAGAAACCCGTTCACACGATTCAGCGCACTTGATTCGCCGCCAACTAAGTGGCACCGTGTGGGCTAGACCAAGAAAGTTAGTCGTCAAATTTTCACTTTATATTTTGCAACTCTCACATGACATCGCAAATGGATTCCTGTTGTACTTGCACATTCTTCTGCACACGCGAATATTTTTTGAGGAGGATCAGCGAGCTGGGCAGGCTCGAACGATGCAGGCCCGATGATAGTGGCCAGCAGCTCTGGGGGCTGGGACACCAAGCACTCGGCGGAACCACACCAACTGATGGGACCACACCAACTGATGGGACCACACCAACTGATGGGACCACACCAACTGATGGGACCACACCAACTGATGGGACCACACCAACTGATG
>JAAUXT010013433.1_pt1 | contig 19671 bp, 30 predicted proteins | sample 7278171 | NCBI WGS metagenome assembly JAAUXT01 (sample SAMN14350112, study PRJNA611818) | marine sediment metagenome | isolation source: surface marine sediment (1.8m) | place: French Polynesia: Moorea | collected 2018-08 | reverse complement strand
GAAACAAGCTGCTGCAGTACCAAAACCAAACAAATAAAATGGGGAGGAGTGTAAGGCGTGACGTCAGTGTCACAAGATATTTGGACGTTGTTGATCGGCAGAACGTATACACAAACCAAAAGGAAGTATCACTCTAATTTGGTTCATAGAAGCTGCGTGTCACATGACTCCGTGCCTGGACGTAAACAGGTGCACGCCGGGAGGTGTTTGGTTCCACTTTTGCTTTCAAAAAGCAGGAGTTTCTGGTGAAATTCTTGCTATGAACACGGTAGGTTTCATTGTCGAGTATTTGTGACAATGCTTGGGTGGTTGAAAGCTGATTCAGGTTGATTAATCGCCGGGGAAAATGTCATTTTCGGTGGAATTTTTGCGCGGGGGTTTTGAACGTGTTCACAGTTTGGTGCTTCAAGTGGCAGGTCGACAGAAACTTCGGCGAGTGCCAGAGTGTTCATGTGTGACTCAAGTGGTCAGAGTCATGAAATTGTGACAGATCCATTGTTCTGTATGAGAGATTTGGTGGCATTGTTGTTTCGGGCAACGTGGGAACAATTTGGCAAGTTGCCAAATATTCGCCAGCTCGACGTCGACGTCAATAGTCTACCGCCAAAGAGAAACAGAAAGGTCACTTGTTGACCAACTTTCCAAGAAGGAAACGCGAGTGCTTCAGCTGGTCCCAGGCTCCCAATAGTAAATAGGTTTTCAGCCAAGCTTCAACGAAGATTTGAACGCCCCCTCCCCAAACAAACTTTTTTGGGGTTTTCTTGGACGACCAATCTGTTTGAACTCACCTCCTGCTGAGCCTTTATGACATTCGATGAAGAAAGAAACTTGGAAGGTGCGGTGATGACTCCCATGTGGAGTGACATGAAAACGTGGAAAATGTGGAAAACCACTCACCTAGACTTGCGAGAGATAGACGTTGAACGCCAAACAATCACTTTTGTCCTGAATGATTGGTTTGCCACTGGGGCAAGGCAACTAAACCAATTGATAACCTAATCAATCACTGGTCTTGACAAAGGTGATTGATTCTGGTTTCTGGCTTCAACAATGAGATGACATGTAATTTCTTGGTGAAGAAAGGAAAAGGCTTCCACTTCAATCAAATCCATGTTGCAAAAGAGAGGGAAAAACCCAAGTCACATGATCATGTGAGCACCCTATGGGGGGAGGGATGCAGGCTAAATCCAGCAAAGTAGTGATATTGTGCTATTTTATATCTATTTTATATCTAATTAATTATTTGTAAAAATATACAGAATATCAAAAATTGTCTGCTAATACCAGCACCCCCTAGCAAGGGAGGAGTGTGGTATAACACACCAGACTCAAATGTTAGAACCACTCACTAGATAGCGTGATTGAATATCATAAATACAGAGGTTCTTGCCCCTAGGGACAGTCTCTCCTGAGATACCAACCTGTTTGTTTGTGATATCACTACACCAGCCCCCATTGATGTGTTGGCTGGTATCTTGGACAAAAATTACCTTTACTTTCCTTGTGTGGGTTGTCGGATGAACAACTCAAACTGACAATGATGCGATGGACCGAGGTTGAAGTGTTTAATCATGCGACGTCCCTTTGGGGTAAAGCACCATGTGTTAATGCAGTATATGGCAGCTGGACTGAAATGTCCCCTCCCCCTCCCCCTTCCCCTGCCAGACCCCCCCCCAGACAGCATGACTGGTGGAAGACAAGGAAGAATTGATGAACAAGGAAGAATTCATGACATTACCAATGCCGCAAGGGACTTTGCACTGCAGTTGCCTTGAGCACTGCTTCTCATTGTCTCTTCTACCACCAGCGGGTGGGTATGATGCTTCCAGTGCAAGCAGAAACCTCCAACAACTTCCTCTATGTTTTGCATACAGAAAATCCAAATGTCCTGTTGAAAAGTATCCATTTTATTTAGTTGGTGGTTTTCCAGGGTCACATGATCTAACTCTGGTTCCCATGCCTCCCTCATGGGGAGGGAATCAGCCAGAGCCAGATTATTCACTCAATATTTGAGAGTAATCAACCTCAAATGGCAAAACTTTGTATATGGATGATTTTTGTCAAATATTATTGAAATACATTAAAATAGCTGCCAAGGCCAGCACCCCCTGGTAGGGGAGGAGTGTGGTGTGATGTCACCTGACTGAATTTGTCACAACTACCACTAGATGGCATGATATGCTTCAATAAATAGGGAGATTCCTGCCTCAAGAAGACAGTCTCTTCTGAGATACCAACCTGATCGTTTGTAATATATATCACTGAACAGACACAGTGTTTTGTCTCTTTTCCGAGATACAATTCTTGAAAGCACCTTCCCACCACCGTCCCTTCCATGACATGCAGAAAAGCTGTCATGGATCTTGATCTTGATTTTCAGGTCTTCATGAGCGTCAAAGTTATATATATTCTGGGCTTCGTCAACAGGTCGTTGCTGAAAGGAGGGTTGACAATGTGTCCATGTAGCAAAGAGTTCGACGTCAAAAATGGCCCACTTCTGTCTGACTTTTCTGGAGAAATATGTCACTTCTCCTTTCTTTTGGCCTGTCCTGCCAGTGGGTTGCTTCAAATTGTCAAGTGTATCCTACTTTTCTGACTTTTTTTGGCATGTTCTGTCAGTGGGCAACTTTTTCTTCCAATGACATCACTTCTCCGACTCTTTTGTCGTGTCGATGTTGAAGATTGAGTGGTGAATGTGAACTGTTTCACAAGTTTCAGACGAAGTGCTGAAATGACACATTATTTCAATAATTTTCTTGCTCTTGTGTCTGCCAGGCTCCGTTGCCGATGTGGGAGAGAAAAAAACTTTTGGGTTTGGTGTTTTGAATGTCCAGTGTTTCATGTTACAGTGCGAAAAACGAAACCTGGACAACATGACCCATCCCTCCTCTCCACCAAGGATTTTGCGGTGCCCGTCACCAAAAACAGTTGTGTGGACAAATTTTGTGTGAAACAGACTGTGTGTTGCAACCAGTGGCGGACAAAGAGAACTCAGTTTCAAACACGCTGGGTTCTTGTGGACTCTTTTGCGACGTGCTGGGCGTCGCCTGAACGACTGCACAGAATATACGTAGGCGAGAAAGATGTTTCTGACAGCTTTTTTTTTTTTGGTTAAATTCCACTTTCCACTGAAATGGTATTGCCCCTGATGAAAGAATACATTTGTGATCACCACTTTGGGGTCAGGTTCGCAGAGTTGTGTTTTGATAAAAAAAAAAACACATTTGCTTGAAAATCATGAAATTTTGTGAACACGCTGCAGTTGGAACCCTTCGCCAAAGCACCTTCAACAGCTCTTTTCTTCGCAACAGAATATCATGACAGTTAAATTTCGAGGGCAAAAACGACAACTGCGAGTCATTTATCTTCGAGGAAGACTCAATGACCTTCGGGAGAAATTCCACAGGTGAACAAATGCACCGCTCTGACACATCAGAGTCGAGTTCTCAACCCTCAACTAGAGAGTCTTCATCTCTTTTTTTGTACACCGAAAAGCTCTCAGTATCATCATTCACTGAAACATATTTATCAGTTCAGTGATTTTTCTCTGTGTGTTGCAAAAAGTAAAGGTGTTATGCTCAAGATAAAAAATGTAATTTCTCATTTTATCTCCAGGAGAAATTTCATCGAAGTTTCAATACAAAGCACCCCTTTGACAGGCTCGAGTTTTTCAACGATTAACTCGAGGGCAAAACTTTTCTTCCCCTTTCCACACCGACAAGCCATTCAAAATGAGCAGTGCAGAATGTAGAAATTGCAATTTTTGACTTGAAAACTTGCTGAGTGCTGGATGACACAAGTTTGAGTGCTTTGAGCTTCTTGTCAAGCGCTCAACGGCCTTTGCAGCGGAGCGCACTTTGTGCAGTCAGTGCGGTGTGAAACATTGGAACCAGGCAGATGTCAGATCCCAACATTTGGGGAAACTTGAAATTTCCCTTTGAACATTGAATTGCCCTGAAATGTTGGAATCAGACCCCTCCTGTTTGGGGCATGAAAGCCCAGTTCTGTTTTTGTAACTTTTTTGGAAATCATTGGTCAAAATTTTGGGCATTGAGTGTCGAGTCACCAACCAGCGGCCGCGCACTTTGTGATTTCTTGTGCTGTTTGTGCAGTTTGAGATATGTTTGGACGCTTTCGTTCTGTTTGAAAACAAAACAGAACGATTTGTCTCGAACTTTAATGGACACAAAAACAGAAATGGTTCTGTTTTGTACGAGGTGAAGTTTGATCATTGTCAACAGAACCGTAAATTTCCGACAGAAGCAACCTATCGTTCAAATTACCCATAAAACAGCTCTGCATTTTGCGAACAGTTCTGCGTCAAATGACAGAATCTTAGGAATGACAGAAACGCAGGTCGTGTGTACTCTGTTTTTGCCTCATCAGGCGCAAATGTCTATGATCCATGTCACAGATTGTGCAGTTGAGATCGCCCTCAATGTAGTGTTGTGTCACTTGCCCAAGAAACTGTCGGGGTGTGTGGTGCATTTGGCCAACACATTGGGTGATGCGCGTTCCCAGTCTGACAAACAAGAGGTTGACAGGACAAGTTTCACAGCCTTGCCTCACCCCGAACCTCGTCCACTGGAAAATACGTTGGGCTAAAAATACGTCCAATCAAATTCCGGAAGCCATCCGGGACACTGGGGGAATGAAACGTTTGTCAATCTAGTGCGGAATGGGTGAAGATTGTTCAACTGTTGTGAGCCCATGCAGTGGATGTGAAACCTGCAAGGACAATCACGCCACCCTACCAAGCATCAAAAGCAAATTTAATAGCTCTTTGCAACGCAGAGCTTTTCCTGATCTTGGCTTCCAATCAGTCGGTGACAGTTGACAGATTTTGCCGTGTCCAGACTTGGGTCTGCTGTCCACAAACAGGAGTGTCCACGCCCCGTAGTCTGCGCAAACGTCGTATGGCTGGAAAACGGGAAGACGCAAATGATACGAGCTGTGTTGGTGATGTGTTTGAGAGACAATGAACTGCATGTCTTTTCGGTGCGATCCGATTTTTCAATGTCGGTATGCAGCGATCAGTCAAATTGCAGACAACACACCCAGGGAGACTTGCACAGTGCTCGAGTACCAAAAGCTTCGCGAAAAAAATTGTCCCCTTGCCAAATGTTGGTTATCTTCTCATCAATCTCGGATCCGCATACCATAAAAAGACATTTCTTTTCTGTCTCGAAAGTGACAGGGCTGGTACAAAGTGACAAATGAGAACAACCTTGGTTCTGCCACGGCGGTTTTGGTTCAATGAATAGAACATTTGTCGCAGTGTGCTCATGTGTGGCGTCTGATCTGTTTGCAACAAGTGCTGCGATGACGAAGTTATGCATCTCAAATTGATAAGGTTGCGAGCACTCAGCACGAACTGACTTGCGTCAGATCTCAAGGACATCAGCATCTGTCACTGACGTTCGAGCACCGAGTCAAACATCTGCAGAAGGGAGTTGAGGACTCAGGATTGCAGGACCTGCATGCATGGTGAGGCAACGGACAGTGCACGGACACGGACAATTGAGGCGTGCATACTGTGGCAAATGAACGTGAGTTCTAACTCGGGCACAAGCTGCAGTGAGAGAAACCTTTTTGTTGTGACTGCGCTGAATGTGTAAGTTTTGCCATAAAAGTGTCAAAAGGATTTATTATCCACGAATTGTGTGTCTGGGCTGGAGGCAGACAAGGATGCAGCGTCCAAATTTAGTCTGAGGCCTGTGCTCATGAAAATTTCGTTTTGAGATGGTAATGGTCTGTATTGTCGCAGGTCACAGGTCGTGGGCGACACGATGCTGACAAAAGCGACCCGTTCTCGCTGATAATAGGACACAAATGCATCCAAATTTGGAGGTGTCGACCGCCTCCAGGCGCGAGAAATGACTGTCAATCACTCGTAACATCTCCTTTACCGTTGATGACGGCACGATGCAGGAGGCTTTGTTTTTACACGCGCCGACTTTGCTCTGAAGAGATGTGGATGGAACCCCCACCCTTCTCCTGGCGAATGGAAAGCTGGGTTGGGCGTCTTTGCATTTGATTGATTCTTATGAATTTGACATTCTGAAATGTGCACCAGTCATTCATGATGTGCCTTGCTTTCTTGGATGTCTGTTCAGTCAGATTTCTCTTCATTTCATCATTTTGCATGTGTGCAAACAATATGCTTTTTGGCAGGCAATGGCCATGTCACCGACGAGGCGTGTGTCTGCACTGCAAAATGTTCTTGGTATCTTTGTTCAGCTTTGTTGTGACTTGAAAATTTTGACCTTTCATACTGGTTGCTTTTTTGCACAAATCAAAATTTGACTGTCCACCACTGAACGTGAATGGTATGAGTACCTTCCAAAACTCTTGCAGTGACCCTCAAAGTGTGCCAACAACTCAATCACAGCAACAATGTGGAAAATGATTTGAGAACTTTTTTGTTGAGTTTGGCCACTGACAAGCAATTGCTGCAATAATGTTTTTGACACCTTGGGTATTTTGACAACCAATTCCCTTCACAATCCACAGTTTTCCTCTTCTGCACCAAATGTTTAGACACAATGTGGACCCAAAACTCCAAAAATTAAGCTTTTTTCTCAGCCACTATAAAATCAGTGAAAGATTTCGTCACAGAAACAGCTCCCCTCCAGTGTGGTGAAAATCATCTATTTTCACGCCAGACCCAAGTTCATTTTCAAGATACATCAGAAAACAGAACAAGAAATTTTTGCATCAAAACTTTGAAAATATTCTGTTTTGTTCTTTCGAGATTTTGGGGAAGGTTTGAGACCAAAAACACAGCAAATAGAGTCTATGCCACGAACCCAAACTTGTACCAAATACCGGACCCTTTGAGCACTCGAAAGGTGATTTGTTTCGGTCGCTTGTTCCGGTCGCTTTGGCCAAAGCTGAAACAACCAATACTCGCATTCACCATTCAAATCACCAAAACAAAACACTGCTCATTGATTTTCTCATTCTGTTGGGAGCAAAATGGCATGGGGCGTCGAATCGCTGATTCAAGTTGGACCCGAAGAATTCGGACCCTCCCAACCACAGAAAAACTGGATCCACCGTTCAAGAATCGGTGACCCCAACTCCGTGGCTGAACAAACTTCGGGAGTTTGGGTTGCTCGGGTGAAGCCTTTCTGGCAAACAGACGACAAAATGTTGATTATCGTGATTAACATTCAGCACCAGACTGATTTATATCCGAGACGAATGCAATTAAGAAGCTTGATACTTTTCTGGCAAGAAACTGTCAGAAAATATACCACGTGCAGTTGTTGCTGTTTGGCCTCGGGTTGTCGAACAATAGAAGGTAAATGGGAAACTGTGGTCCATCTCGCGATCCGTTACGATTCGGTGAGTGACTATGTCAAACTCGCGAGGGTATTGTCCAAATATCGGCAGGGAGAAAGAAGATCACAAAACTCGTAGAAAGAGTTTCATTTGCTGTCAAAGGGAATGGAATGTGGTCAACTTCACGGAGTAAGAGCAAGAGAATGAGGCACTGGTGATGGTGCCAGAAAGATTCGCGGCATCGTGATTGATGTGAACGGCAGCACAATTGTGAACTTCGCCTTTGTTGGGCAATCCAGGTGCTGTGTGCCTGAACCAACTTTTTACGAGATCAGTGGTTGCAGAATTAGATTGATTAATGATCAGCTGTGTCAGTGATGCACGAAAATATTCACGAAGTGTACGTGACTTACTCAAGGTTTTCGCTGAAACCTGACTGAAGGCAGTTGTGTAAGTTTGGTTTGCTTACACAAGATTCAGTGAGGACGTTTGTTTCTGAAGGCTGGTACTTCAAGGGACACCAGGTCGACACCAGGTTCGTTTTTATTTCGAAATTGGGAAAAGCCCAATGTGTTCTGCTTCACGTGGACACCTTGGGGTGGGGTGGGGGGTGGAAATCTCATATCAAACTGTCGAACTTTGTCAATGGACTAGCCAGTGTTAGGGTCACCAAGGCTGGTCAGACTGGCTGTTTGGTCTGTCGACGAAGGCGACGGGGCGGAGAGGGTCAGCCTGACCAGACACCAATCTGGATGACCCCAAGTTGAGCTCTGTGTTCAGGCTTAGCTTGACCTTTTGCGTTTGGACTGTGTTGCTCCGGTGCCCCGAAGTCCCCCAGGGGCACAACACCACTGCATATCGACAGTGCACTGAATGTCCATATGTTTTCAGGTGATTCGTCACCATCTCCTGGGACATGGCCGACCGAGCGACAAGTTGGACCCAGCGTTTTCCCGTTCAGGAGGTTTGTGAAGCCTGAGATTGAAATGTTGTAACCTGAGTTACCTTGCAAACCAAAGTTTGGGTTGACCGCGGAAGGAGTGCTGCATTCACCTGGCCAGAGAAAGATGATTTTGGTGGTGAATTTCGCTTTCCTGACTCAGCGTTTCGTGTGCTTTGAGCCTTTTTTTCGAACACATCCGCGTGAAGAGACTCCAAAAACATGTTTACAGCCGCATTTTGTGAACAGACGGATGTATTTGGTCGACATAGTCTGATGTCAGGGGCGGATCCAAGTCCTGGTAAAGATGGAGCGAACTCAGTGGGGTCCAGCTCCAACTTTCCAATTCAAATTGAATTGGTAACTGGGATGCAAAATTGGAGTGGTGAATTGAGTCAACCTCTTCAGAAATTTAGGATTTTCTTGCGTGCACCTGAAGCGATTTTGATCTGCATTAACAGGAGCCTCTTGTGAGCTCCAAGGGAAGGGATCGACTGACTGACCCCGGAGACGGAACGAAGGCGCAAGCAAATCTCTCGTCAAAATCGAAGGATCAGCAGGTAGCGTGAAGTCCGTGTGTCTTCGTTCGCCAGGGAGGATTTAGAGCAAGATTTCATCAAGGGGTTGACCATTTTCGCACACGCCGACTTGCAGTGGCGTCGGCGTGTGTGTTGCAATCAGTATTTTTCGTCCGGATGTCGTGTTTGCGCTGGTGAACTGGACAGGAATGCAAGGAATTGAGTTTCTGTGTTCACATCGTCAAGGTTTTCCGTGGTCTAAAAACATAATGTTCGGTCTCTCCGGCTCTGCACCAGCGCTTCACTGTTCACGTCCTCTTGCCTCAGCAACATGACCTGGAGAACTTCATGGAGACGGCGGAGCGAGAGGCGGACGAGTTGCACGGCCTCAGACGGGGCTTCTACTCCGGGGCCGGAAACAAGCAGGTGCCCAGGCACCACATCGACGAGGACGACCTCAGGCGTAAGAACTGACGATGCAGCTTTCCACAAAAAGAAGTCAAGATTCGTTTGGTCAATTTGCGAAACGCGTCGATTTGTCGGCACTTGAACAGGACTTCAGGTTTGGGCAATAACTTTGAAAAGAAGCAGAAGGATACCGGCAGTCAAACATCGGTTACTTTTCCGTGGTATTTGTCTCAATCTGTGTTTGCAGAACTGTATTCTTAGTTTGTTTTTTTCCTCCACAAATTTGCTGACATGTGCACAATTGGCTGGCAGAACACAGAACGACGTCGTATCCGCACGTACACCAGCCGATGCGCGTCCACTCGCTCCCTCTGCCGGGCGTGAAACGGGAGCGCGGCGCGCGCCACAAGAAGTCAGCCGACTTCACGCCTTCCCTGCCCGAAGTCGATGAGAACAGCATTGACGTGCAGGTGGATTTGCGTACTGTTTTCCTCACAGCAAATCAAGCAAGATGTTTTTGTGTCATAGCAGAGGGTTTTGTCAAGGCAGAAACAGAAGATGCGCAGCCAATGCTTGTTGAAGGTACCACCGCCGATCGAATCGCCGACTGAGGCGGAATCAGAAGGTGATGGGGACCAGGCAGGCGACCAACCGGAAACGCTGCCGTTCCCCCTGGACGACAAAGCAGGAGGCGACGTACAGAGCCCGTGAGAACTGCACCTATTGCTCTCGAGAAAGCACACGCCTGCAAATTTGAATTGATAGTTTCACAGTAAACAGGGTGAAGCCTGTCTGTGCCAACAAATCCTTCTGCAACACATGCAGAGGTCTTTGATTTCCGGTTTCAGCATCAAACCGGACACCATCCATGCAGATGACGCGACACAGGAGCTGTTTGGTGAACCGCAGTCTGCACCGATTGAGGAGAGGCCAGAAGAACCAGGTGGGAGACGTCAGCTGTTCTTCGCAGTGTCGTTCGGCACAGGGCTGATGTGCCAATGTCAACGCATTTTCTTTTTGTGGTTTCTTTTTTGCAGATGAACCTCTTGAAAAGTTTTTTGTCGGCGAGGGAAAAGATGCGAGTGAAGGGAGCAGAACCCCAATAGTCGACCCTGGGCAGTTCAATCCCGGGTTCCTCGACGACATGAAAAGAGCGGTTTCTTTCAACTTGGGTGAGTTGGACTTGGTCTTCGTGTTGACTTGTAGCAGACGATTATTTTCAAGTGAATTCTGTTTGAACTGCTGCTGCACATGGACTGTCTTGGCGAGCCATTTCTTGGAACTGAACTTTCTTCTTTTTTGCGTCGGTTGCTGGGTTTCAGGAGGTGATGAAGACAACGTACCGGCACACGAGTCTGTGGAAAGGTACGCCCGGAATTCTGCAAACACCCGACTTGTGCAAGTTCTTCAAAATCTTGTGAAATGGTCTGTTGAACCTGCATGAAGCAATTGCTCGTGGCGTATTTCAGCCCAGAGTCTCAGGCTGGAGTATCCTCCGAGAAGACTCCGTCCCACAAACGCGACAAGTCAGACAAGCACGCCCCGACGCACCACCACAAGCGCCGGCACCACAGCCTGGCGGCGACCGCCATTGATTGGCTGAGTGACCGACGGCGCCGCGGCAGCGAGGTGGTGGTCGGGGAAGTGGCGCCGTTTCCTGTGGAAGATGCGGACGAAGCGGTGCAGCTGCCGGGGGCGGACATCGCCCAGATGTTCAGTGAGTTCTGATTGATCAGTGCGCATGGCTTTCGATGTCCCACGCATCTCTGCGCTCACGCAGCAGGCAGGGTTTCCAACAGTCGGGGAAAATGGTATTTTGGAAAAGTCAGGGAAATGGGAAAATTGGTCTGAAAAAGTCAAAATAAATTTTAATATTGAGAGGAAAAAGCGAAAGGAAATTGGCAGACATGTGTTGTAAAAAGAAAGAAAATATGTCACACGAAGTAGCATCCCACAGCAGGATACGCAGGACGACACGCAAACTTTCCCGCAAGCTGTGAACACTACTCCCCTTTTGCTTCTTTCCGTCACCGATGAAGCAATGCTTGCCACGGCAAGATCTGTTCCGAAGTTCAGGTTACCTTTTCTTGGAGGAAACAGCTGTGTCCTTTACTTGTATCCCACTCGTTTGCAGGTCACCGATTTGACAACCCGCGCGGGTTGCGACACAGGCGGCACGGACAGGTCAAGCTGGGGCACATAGCAAAACCGCACACTAAGAGCGCGCACGACCACACCCCGCATGAGGTGTGTGCCTCCAAATACGCTTCCACGAGTTTTGACGCGCGCGCGCGCGGCTGTGTGCGCCCGCGTGTGCGTGCACCAAGACACTCCGTAATTTTGAAAGAGTTGAATTCCAATGAGAGAAGCAGAATCAAAAGTTGCTTTTTGAATCTCGACAAAATCCACTGTCCGATTGACTGAAAATTTTTCAGCCTGAAAGTATTGTAAGAAATTGATTTCAGATTGAAAGCACAAACATATTCGCAGCGCGTCTCAACACTGGTTTGTGTTCTTGTTGCTGCTCCTGATGTGATGTGGTTTTCTGATTGCGAGCGATCGCTGTTTTGACAGATTTTTGTGGAGTTGTCGGAGCTGCACGTGGGGCCGGATGACGATATGGTGTGGAGGGAGAAGGCGCGCTGGATCAAGTACGAGGAGGACCTGGAGGAGGGGTCCGAGCGCTGGGGCAAGCCGCACGTCTCCTCGCTGTCATTCGAGTCGCTGCTCGAGCTGAGGAAGTGCATTGAGAAAGGTCCGTTCCTCAGCAAATGATGAGATGCGTGCAACGAGCACGCGGGAGAATACGGGGGTTCCACTGAAATTCCAATTGGAATGCACCTACAGCTATGACAAGACTGTCTGCTGTGTTACATGGGGATTTTTCCGGGGACAGGTTCGATTCTTCTTGACCTGGAAGTGGACGATTTCCCGGGGATTGTCACGCGAGTCATTGACCAGGCGGTCACAGATGAATTGATTGATGCAAGTTTGAAGGGGAGAACCATGGCCGCTCTGCTTCTCAAACACACGTGAGTAAGAGAGGAGTAAGAGAGGACGTACACAGTACGGAGCGAGATCTGTATGATTGCCATCCATGCAATCATGATCCACCAAAAGTGGGTGCTTTGGGCGTTCAGTTCATGAAGGTGCATCACTGTGCAAGGTGAGTTCTGAGCGCCAATTTGCCAGAAAATGGGAAGAAGGTTACCGGACCCGTTTGTACACGGATGGGATCTTGGTGCAGAAATTTGTATTTTCTTCGTCCTGTTTCAGGCACGTCAGCAGCCATATTGGTCTGCTCGGAAGGAAATTTTCAACAGGGGAAAGGTGAGTTTCATTGGCAACAGATTCGATTACAAGACGCGGTCTCGTGATCCGGAACTTTCAGGTCACTTCCTCAGATGTTTTGTGCAGCCAAAATGTCTTTGTGATTGCCATTTATGTTTCCTTGTTGTGGACAGAAGTGGGTCTGCTGTGAGCCTGAAGACCATGATTGCCTCCCGGACACTGCAAAACGGACGACCCTTGCAGAACCTGAGAACTCAGGAGCGTCGAGGGAGTCTCCCCAATGCGGAAAATGAAAATCTCACCAAAAAAGAACCGAAAATGCGGCGAATTAGCGTTCCAGAGGTGTGGATTTCTGTCATTTCCGCACACAATTGAAGCTCTGTGTGTGTGTGTGTGTGTGTGTGTGTGTGTGTGTGTGTGTGTGTGTGTGCAACAGAGCGACAGTCTGACTGACGCCACTCGAGGTTCTACTGCAGTCGTTCAAATCTCTTTCGTTCCTTGCTCAGAGAGGGAGTCCGAAACATCTGGTGTCGCAGAAAAATAGTCAATCATTACCAGACGCACAAGTCGTCAAGATTGACATCGATTGGGACGACAAGCCTCAAAAACTTGAAAAGTCTGCTTCAACAACGACAAACGTGAGTCGCTGGAAGGGAGCGTGTGTGATCCAGGACTGTTCAGAACAGGTGGCTCCCGATTGCTTCTTTGAAAATCTAACATGAACAATGAGAAGACAAACACAAATCTTGGAGACAGCAAACTTTTGTGTTCCTGGAGCAGAGTGGCGCTGGTGGTCAGTCGGGCCAATTTTTTCTCCCCTTGTCCGGGAAAGATCCAGAGGTTTCGGGGAGAAAAGTCTGTCCAGAAGTGTCCTCGCCCAACCACCCACCCCACCTTTTTCGGCAAAAGTGTTCCACAAGCTTTGGACACATTTCTTGGGAGTGCTTCTTCCATGCCACTGTAGTCTTGTTGTTCCAGATCACAGCGCAGTGCCTGTTTGGCTTTCCACATCTCTGTATGCTGGAGTTTATTGATTTGCATTTGCTCTCTCCACGTGAACCTCGGAAGTTGCCCTTCAGCAGGACACGGCGGAGAAACCACGAGGGTCCATCGGTGAGGCGAACCCTGCAGCGATGACTCGCGAACGCGCCGAGATGCTGAAGAAACTGCCCAAGGACGCTGAGGCGGCGGCCGTCATGGTCGGACAAGTGTCCTTCCTCAATGAACCGGTCATCGCCTTCGTCAGGTGAAAAATCGCATTGCCTTTGTTCCATTTCGGAGCTAGAGGTGAGAGAAACTGCTGCACGAATGGAGAGAATGCACGTCAATGACCATTGATGCACACAGATTGGCGGAAGGTCTGTCGCTGGGCAACTTGACGGAGGCTCCGCTGGCGGTCCGCTTTCTCTTCGTCATGATTGGGCCGAAGAAAAGCACCGTCGACTACTTCGAAGTCGGCCGATCCATCTCGACACTCTTGTCCAACTCAGTACGTGATGTTCATACCACGAACGTTTCCTGCGTTCACAACAGTGACAGACCTTGAGAAGCACGGGTTGAATGGAGTGTGACAGCAGGCAGGAGAGGAAAAATGTAGCGTTCAGTTTGAAAGAGAAACGAGGTTGGGTGGCAAGGGATGGAAGTATTCGCACGCGCGGACACCAGATATTTCTTGTCATTTTCTCTTCCGTTTGGAGTGTTTATTCTGAGTCTTATCAAGTCAAATTTGATTCATGTTTGCGAATTTCGAATTTGTTGCAGAAATTCCAGGGTGTGGCGTACCGCGCGGACGGACGCAACGTGCTGCTGATCGGGCTGAACGAGTTCCTGCACGACTCGATGGTGCTGCCCCCTGGCGCGTGGGACGACGAGACGATGCTGCCGGCGATGCGCCTCTTGCGCGAGAAAGAAAAGGAGAAGGAGAGGCGCAAACGGATGCTCGACCACTCAGGTGAGGCTCCCATTGAGGCTGTCGTTTCAATATCATGAAAACCAATTTTTGCGCAAATGCTCAGAAACGTTGTTCAACATTTTAGAATTCGTTGTGGGGTAAGTAAGGACATTTAGAATTTGTCTTGTCACAGAAGCACAGCCCTTCTTGCACTTTCCTCACCCCATAGAAAGTGTTGTTTTGTTGCGTGGAGATGGCATGTTCAGGTCGCATGTTGAATGGCGTTTTCCTCTCGGCACCTTTTTGTTGCGAATTGTGTCTCAACATCACCCTTGTAGTGAGCAGTTTTCTTGTTGTTGGTTGATTGTAGCTGTCACCGTTCAAGTCGTTGCGGATTCCGTGAGACGCAGTTACGCGTCGCTGAAAAAGCAATTTTGTGAGCAGGGTGCGCCACATTGGAGACGGGAGGTTTAGCACGCCCTTTGTTTCCACATGCGCAGTGCCCCAATTGTCAGATGGGTGGTCTAGAAAACTCAATTGTGCACTGAGAGCCAATGACAAGTGACCCAATTGTTTTGTGCCACTGATCTGGCAATTGGAGCACGTCGAAAAAGGAGGGACGCCTTTGCTAAACCTCCGTACCGTCAAAGCATTTCCCCATTCTGGATGCATGTCGTTTGGCAAGAGTCCGACAAAATTTTGTTTGTTGCAAGTTCAAGACGCATGCAACTTGAAAACAGGAAATGTGCTGATGTCACACATGTTGCTGTTTGGTTTGATTTTGGTTCCTGTTTGCTTTTTGTCTTTTCTCGTTGTTTTGTACAACTTTGTTTCGTTGCCTGGTTCCTCAAAAGATATACGTTTTCAATCTTGATCCGTTCAGTTTTGAGAAAAGGTGGTTTTCAAAAAATATGCATTCCTCTGGTTTATGAGAGCAGCTGAAGACTACAATTGTAGTCGTGTGCTGTACGATGGTAAGACGCACGCTGTGTCTCGTGCGCAGGCGCAGGAGACGCGAAGCCGCCGGAGGACCCGCTGCGGAGGACCGGGCGTCTCTTCGGGGGGCTCGTCCGGGACGTGAAGCGGCGCTACGCGCTCTACCTGAGCGACGTGCGCGACGCGCTCAACCTGCAGTGCCTCGCCACCGTCTTCTTCCTCTACTTCGCCTGCCTCGCGCCTGTCATCGCGTTCGGAGGCCTGCTGAGTGAGTACTCGTAGTGACACGCGAATGCTGTTCACCTGGCCCCGGAGCCAAGCGTGTCAGAATCGACATGTCAAAATTTGTCAAAAGACATTTGTTTTGTTGTTCACGGAGTATCCTTTGTTCAGATGTATCTTCATTCCTCGTGGCATTCAATGTTTGTGGCAGGAGCCAGACTCTTGTACGATTCCGGCCGGAATCACACTGAAATCCAAACTCGGTACACACGCCATGCCTATGGCCTCTGGTTGACTGTGCCCCCACTGGATGCAGGTGAGAAGACGAACCGGTTGATTGGGGTCAGCGAGTCCCTGGTGGCGGCGTTTGGGTGCGGCGTCCTGTTCGCGCTGTTCTCGGGGCAGCCGCTGCTCATCCTGGGCGCCTCGGGACCCGTGCTCGTCTTCGAGGAGTCTCTCTACAAGGTGCGTCCGACCGACTCCTGCCGCGTTTGCAAAAAACTTTCTTGTTTGGAACAGGAACGGTTTGTTGTGACGGTCAGACAGAAGGCTCATTTCTTCGCAAGTTGTCGTCCGTGCGAGACACAGGGAGACGGGGGGAGGGGTGATGATCCACTGGGGGCAGTGATCAATAACGTCGTGCACCCGGAATCTTTTTCGCCGCTCGTGTTGATCGCAGAGTCTTGTCTCTTCGCGCAGTTCTGCAGCAACGCGGACCTGGACTACCTTCCGTTCCGTTGCTGGACGTGCATCTGGATGGCTGTCGTCGGCGTCATCGTCGTCGCGATGGAAGGTCAGTTTGGCCGATTTCAGTCTCCCAGTCTACCGTGAATCAGTGTCACTGTCAAACAAGATCTGCAAGACGCGTCACTTTTCGGTTGTGCGATCGCAGGATCGTGAAGCGCCGAAGGGATGATTGGTGCTGGAGTCGGTCATCTGGATTTCAGGAAGGATAAGGTAGCATTTTCAGTTCGTATTTGGAAAATTGTGTCCTTGCAGGTTCTTTCCTGGTTCGTTTCTTCACTCGGTTCTCTCAGGAGATCTTCGGATTCCTCATTTCACTCGTCTTCATCTACGAGACGTTCAGGAAACTGGCCACAGTGAGTTCACGTGTCGTATTCGTTCGTGATTCTTCCCCACATGTGCCACTCTCGAGTGGTCGAGTGAGTCCTCTCTCTTGTTTGCAGATATTCCAGAAACACCCTTTGCGGGAGAGTTACGCCACAATTGAGACCAACACCACTCTCACAGGCAAGGGCGCGATTGGCGGCGAAGAAGCGAGTTTTCTCCCCCAGTCACCGTGCTGTGCTGGCCGTGTGTTTGTGGACATCCTAAACCGGGGTGGGGGGGGGGCGAATCCATTCTTCAAAATCGTAAAGAATGGAGCGCTGGAATCCCACACGCCACAAACAGGAGGGGAGGAGGATCCAGACCAACCCTTTTTTTAAAAAAATTGTTCAGAGAATGTTCCTGACAATTTTGTAAAACCGGGCTTGCCCCCCCCCCCCGTCTGTTTAGAACATGTGCGGGTTCAAACTCGTTCAAAAAAATTTCTGAAATTGTCACAAAAAAGTTGTGCAACTTATTGAATGTTTGTTTCACGGGTATTAGAGAGCGCGCTCCTGGATCTCTAGTTTCTTCTTTGTACTCGGCTGACATGTGAGAAACATTTTGTGTGAACCAGTTTTATTTTTGCAGGCAACGACACAATGGTGACAAAAACAGTTGTGCTGAATCAACCGAACACAGCGCTCTTGTCTCTGATTCTCACCATCAGCACCTTCGTTCTGGCGTATGTCCTCAAAGATTTTCGAAACAAGAAGTTCCTGGGCAGAACGGTGAGTGCACGCTCTGAAGGATTCGTCGAGGTTTGCCATGCAGACTCAGACAGTGTCTGAAGAAATTTTGACATGTGGTTCCAGATTCGACGAGCCATCGGCGACTTTGGTGTTACCATAGCAATTGCAATCATGGTGCTGATTGACTTGTTCGTCTTTGATGAGACATACACGCAGGTTTGTGCTGACAATCGAAAAAAATAAGAATTCTCGAGAGTGACCCAAGATTCAATCACAAAAGGCTGTCCGGCTGCCTTTTTGCGTGCGAAACTTTGTGTCAGGGGGTTGCATTATGGGAAGAGAAACTCTCACAAATTTTGAATCAGCCTCATGAAAGAAGTGTTCAGAGGCGAGGGGAAAAAACTCACCCAAAATAAGCGGATCTTCGACACGTCCTTGTCTTGCCTGGGGACGCAGAAGCTGGACGTGCCGGACGGTTTCTCCCCGACGGACGCGACGCAGCGCGGCTGGTTCATCGTGCCCATCTCGGACGGGCTGCCGACGTGGGGCGTGTTCGCCGCCGTGCTGCCAGGACTCCTCGCTTACGTGCTCATCTTCATCGAGACCGAGATCAACAGGTGCGGACAATCGTTCAGATTCTGTCCTGCGTTCTGTGTTCGGTCGTTTGAGCTGTCAGGTTTAAAGTTCGATTCAGGTAACTTCTGGAAGGTGGTCAGGGCCTGTCATCGCTGTTGCGATTGTTCTGCAATCTCCTGGAAAACAGGTGGTGACCACTTTTCTACACTAAAAGTGGGTTCCCAAAAAAATGATTTGTGTGACATCGCAGGACATACTCTGAAGTGCATCTCGACAACGTTCTGCGACCTCCTGACTCGAACATCTACATGTACTCGGGATCCCTGCAGACGCTGGATTTTCAATCTTTTTCACAGCCTGATTGTGAACAAGCCGGAGAACAAGCTGAAGAAGCCCGGCGGGTACCACCTCGACGTGTTCATCATGGGGCTGTTCGCGCTGTTGTGCGGGTTCCTGGGCCTCCCGATGATCAGCGCTCCGACAGGTACGTTGCTTTTCATCACGACACTTTGTGAACACGTGTGTGTGCACCGTGGTCGAAGACCCAGCTCCTGCACCAGCACAGTGCCTCCGACACACAGTGCCTGTGGACTTGTGCAGAGAAGCAATGAACAACGCATCTGGAGTGAGTCCGGTGCAATGAAATCCAGCCCTTTAGTTATGGTATTGATATCAGCTGACACAGGCAACTCGGGGGCTGGCCATTTCCAGTTGAACCTTGAGTGATCAGACACCCACGGTTCGGGGTGTCCAGTCAGTCACTACTTGGGCCTCAGCGCAACGCGCGCCCGGTGTTGTTTGCAGTGCGGTGCGTGGCGCACGTCGCGGCGCTGAGCGTCTTCAGTAAGAACGTGGCTCCGGGGGAGAAGCCGAAGATGGAGGGCGTCATCGAGCAGCGCGTCACCGCATTCTTCGTCAGCCTCCTCATCGGTGCGGATCAGCTCAATTGTTCGCGTCCACAACGCATTTCGTTTCTGTCTAGATTCTGACGTGGTCATGCACTCCCACTCCGTCACTCCAAGAGTTCTTGGAATCCAGAAAGATAGCTCCAGAAATATTTAATTGGGTGGGTGTTCGAGTGTAAAGGACGCAAGGCGGGGTTTCTGCTCAACCTCGATTCACTTTCGAGTCAGCACGGAACACCCGTGACCCGTGCATTTTGTTGCAGGTGTATCAGTGTTCATGGGCCCGGTGCTGCGCTACATTCCACTGGCCGTGCTGTTCGGCGTGTTCCTGTACATGGGAGTGGCGGCCCTGCGCGGGATCCACCTCATGGACCGAATCATCCTCCTGTTTGTGCCCGTCAAATACCATCCTCCAGTTGGATACGTCAGAAGAGTAAGTGGAACGCGCGCGCCAACGCATCTCAGGTCGTTTGGACCCAAATGCAGATGTCTTGAAGAGGCCAATGAGCTTGAATTGTTTGTTTCTGCACATTTTGTGAGTCAAGATTGGTGTGTAATGTCCAAATCAAGACCGCTTTTCCATTCCTTGTCTCGTGTTTCAGGTGAGAACGCGGCGGATGCATATCTACACAATCGTGCAAGTGGTGTGCCTCGGGATCCTGTGGGCGGTCAAGTCGACGGCGGCGGCGCTCGCCTTCCCCTTCTTCCTCATCCTCACCATTCCGCTGCGTCGCTACGGACTGCCCCTCTACTTCACGAAAAAGGAACTCGATCAGGTCAGTCCGCAGATGTGTGTGTGTGTGTGTGTGTGTGTGTGTGTGTGTGTGTGTGTGTGTGTGTGTGTGTGTGAGGGGGGAGAGACGATATGCATTGCATGTGTCCTGGTGAGCTTTGCAAG
>JAAUXT010007365.1_pt1 | contig 19672 bp, 21 predicted proteins | sample 7278171 | NCBI WGS metagenome assembly JAAUXT01 (sample SAMN14350112, study PRJNA611818) | marine sediment metagenome | isolation source: surface marine sediment (1.8m) | place: French Polynesia: Moorea | collected 2018-08 | reverse complement strand
TCAAGAAAAAAAAACATGCAAATTTGAAATTTTTCTGAATCAAAACCCAGGAAATTACTTTTAAAATTACTTTCTCCAAATATTTTTTTCAAAATTATAGTCACAATTCTTATTCTGAAAGTTATAAATACATACTTTTTGGGCAATTTTTTGATGAATTTCCTTTTTTTGCTCAATTTTAATACTCCCTTTTTAGAAACTCATCCCACTCTCTTTTGATACTTGAAAAAACTTGCTCATTTCTACTCTTCACTTTGACACAAAAAGTCAAATCCTCACATATAAGACTCCCCCCTATTTTTGGCATTAATTTTTGAGCATCAAAAGGGGGTCTTATACGCGGGATTTTATGGGTACTTCCCCACCAGGGGTCAGGGCCCTGGAACTCCCCTCCCCGTATTCCCGGGGTCAGGGGCCCTAAATCCTTCCCCATTTTCCACTGGGTCAGGGGCCCTGGAACCCCCCTCCTTCTTTTCCAGGGGTCAGGGGCCCTGGATCCCTCCTCCCCATTTTCCAGGGGTCAGGGGCCCTAAATCCTTCCCCATTTTCCACTGGGTCAGGGGCCCTGGAACCCCCCTCCCCGTTTTCCACTGGTCGGGGGGCCTGGATCCCTCCCCAATATTCGGGGTCCGAGGGTGGGTTGATCCCCACCTGGTTCCAATGTCACCCAGTTTCACCGCACAATTTATTCCCAACGCGACGCAAATTCATTATTCACTCGAATCTCCATTAGGAGGTCCGTTTCTAGTTGATGCCTTGCATTACCGCAATTGTCTGTGAGTTCGCAATTACATTCGCATTTGCATCCGTGGACATTTGCACACAGCAGCACACAGGCGTCCGTCTGCATACAAATGCTTCACTCAGTTGAACATCCTTGATTTAAATCATCGAGTGGTGTCTCCCCGTGTGTGTGAGTCTGTGAACGTAGATTACGTGTGCGCGAGTGAATGTCTTTGTGTCTGCTTTACACATTTGCGTCAGATAGCAATGTCCCCTGACTTGAATATTGTCGCGTCCCAAGTCACAACCCCACGAAGATACAATTTTTGAACATGATTTTGCACAGTGGGGATGGCAGTGAAGACGCCTTTTTGTCACGGCCATCCCCTGGTGTGTGGGGGACCCTATACCCGGCATGCGCAGGTCCCTCACGCTCCGGTGTGCGCGGGACCTTGGTCCCCTGGTTTGTGGAGACCCCATGCCCTGTGTGCGGGCCCCACACCACTGGTGTGTGCGGGGCCTGCACCTCCGGTGTATGCAGGTCCCTCACATCCCGGTGTACACGGAACCTATGAAGCCCGGGTGTGTGCGGGTCCTCAATGCCGGTGTGTGAGGGGTCCGTGCCTCCGGTGTGTGCGAAACCTACCCGACCGGTGTGTGCGGCCCCGCGGTCCCGGTGGGCCTACTCCCCGGGTGTGTGCGGGCCCCACCCTTACACCGGAGGCTCGGGTCCCACAAATGAGCGCGGACCTCTTTTGATGTTGTTCCTGTGACCACTTTCAGGCAACTTTGCGTGCTTGGAGGCTGTCGTAATTATCAATCGACAGTTTGAGTTCTACTTGCTGCAAACGTATATCCCCAGTATGCTGGTTGTAATCCTCTCGTGGGTCAGCTTCTGGATTGACATAGATGCTGTACCAGCCAGAATTACGTTAGGATTGCTTACAGTGTTGACCATGACAACTCAAGTAAGTTTGGCGTTGCGGATACGTATATTTCTCATGTGCTGCTGCATGTGCTGAGGGACGGCATGACGCATGACGCTCATTGCATGTTCTGCACAATACGCATTGGTTCTGGGGAAGCAGCGGAGGTGGGGAGACCAACGATGTTTTGTGTGGGTGTCGCCCTCTTCACGTGGGTGTGTGAGCGCGTTCGTTTTCTGAGCCCGACGCAACCGGCGGATTCAGCTATTTCCGTGCGTGTGCCACGTGCACCCCACCTCCCGTTTGGGTACAGGCACACTTTCGCGGTACAGCAAAACGAACGCAGCTTGGGGCACGAAGAAACGAACGCGCTCACCGTGTGTGAAACGGCATCCTTCCGTGAGACAGGTAGGCGTTGCGCTTCCCCTTTGCCTGTCGCATGCCTCTCTGTTATTGAATCTCCCCGTCAGCGGGTCTTCTTTCAAAGCATATACTGAAACCTCATTCATGAAAGGTATGGGACAACACAAAGGAGTTTTCTTGCCAATTCCATTTGTCCAATACCTCGCATGAATTTTTCCGGCATGTCTTCTCAAGGGTGGATCCACGATACGGTCCTGGGGGAAACGACCACCAGGGGGGTCTGATTTCAACTTTGAAATAGGGTGCAAAATTGGGGTGGGGAGTTTCTTGTCTGTCATCCCCATTTGACCCTTGACCCCCTGGGCTGCTTGTCACTGGCGCCACCCTTGCATGGTTCTTGTCTTGTTGTATGTGTGCCCGTCTCCCTCACTCGCTCCCTCGCTTACGGCGCGCCGTCGTCGCAGCGTGGCGCCACCGCATGGCGGACCGCCCCCCGCAAGCGCTCGCCACCCTCCCACCCACCCACCCACCCACCCACCCACCGCATCAGTGCTGCCATCTCTCCCGCAGGTGCATTTGCTTGCCTTGAAGCCGAGATCAAAATAGAGAGACAGTTTGAGTTCTACCTGCTGCAAACGTACGTGCCGAGCATAATGATCGTGATCCTGTCGTGGGTGAGTTTCTGGATTGACATAGACGCGGTGCCGGCGCGCATCACGCTTGGGCTGCTCACGGTCCTCACCATGACGACGCAGGTACGTTGCCTAGCAACGAGGGAAAACTTTTGTATTCTCCCTTGGAGCTGTGTTTTTTGGGGGGGATGGGGATTCTGGTGCGTTGGGGAAACTTTGCATTGAATCTTGCACACGGTGCCTTGGATGTTGGTGAAGGTGTTGATGCATGTAAAAATGACCTGCAAACTTCTGTTCTGTTCTGCTGTAAAACTAACAACGCTCGGTCAATGAAGTTGTAAATTTTCGTGACGTGCACGACCAAGGGCTGGGGAGGGAGTGGGGCGTGCAACAGTCGCATCCAGGGGCGGATCGAGGGATCCAGGTACCCCCTACTGACCATTGGATACATACAAATTACCCCACAATCTGGAGTACAGGACTATTTTGTGAACCTGCATTTTCCCAAGATTTCCAAAGTTTGGTTGGGTCCCAAGGGGTCACCCCTTGACCAGGTCCTGGGTCGGCCCCTGGAAGAGCGCCAGAGTTGCCCTGCATCTCCAGGTCACTTCCGCCATGATGACAAGTATTTGTCCCCACGCGCGTCCGATGTGTCAGAAACGTAATGGCTCTAAGTTCTTTTGTGGTCGCACCTGTTACTGGCGGACCTCTCTGTACATTGTGTTGTGACGTCAGCACGTGGCACATCGGCGCGAAAAGAACTGACAATTACCATCGCCCTGGAGATTTTCCTTTGTTCAATGCGTTGTGAACGACGCAACGTAAAGTCTCTGAGCCCTGTGCCAATTAGGGAAGTGTCACCGTATTTTTTACGTCAGTCCGGTTGACGTCAGGAGTTGACTGTATTGTTTCTTTGACGCCCTTCAATGGGTTCGATGTTAAATTTGACGCTGGCGTCAAATTTTGACGTTGACGTCCCCTTTGGGCAAACGGCTTGATGTGGTTCCGTTGCCAGGTGTTGCTATGGACACACCGGATGTGACGTTGTGTTGCAGGCGTCGAGCATATCGGACCGCCTGCCGCGCGTGTCGTATGTGAAGGCGATCGACGTGTGGATGGCGGCGTGCCTCGTCTTCGTCTTCTCCGCTCTCATCGAGTATTCTGGTGAGAATCAGAGGGGGGACCCGCCTCCCCCCACCCCCCAACCCAAATAATATTTTCTCCCAAATTTTGTTCCAAAGGAGCAAACTTTCTTTTTCTGTTTGGTTGTGAACCTTTTTCAAGTTGAAGTTGGGTCTCCCAGATCTCAACAACAGATTTACTTTCCCTCACGCCAGAGGGCAGGACTTCGGCCGAGACTGAGGAGAGTCTCCACGCCCAAATTCTGCGCGCTCCAGTTCGGAGACGACAGCGGTCCCACTGAATCTTGGACGAGGCTTCAAGTTTTGTGTTCAAAAATGCAACGCAAAATTTGCAAATTCTGCAGTCGAAAGAAATTCAACACTTATGGGGCCTGTGATTCCTGCGGAAATGTTTTCTGCTCGGATTAAGGAAAGAACCGAGTGAATTTTTGACACAGACCCGAAGGGAACACGGATTCATTCTCTCGCTGTGTGGGGACCGGGGGCGACGCACTGACTTGACGTTCTTCCCCCAAATCCATTCCTTTTGTTGACTCAACTATTGTGGGAGAGACAATCAAGATCCGGGGAGTGGATCCAGGGTGCGGGGTTGGAGGAAACCTCAGTCACTGGCGGCACCAGATGAAGAGGACGACTTTGATGGTCAGTCAGCGTTTACTGTGGAAGATCTGCGGTTAGGAAAGGAAGAGGAGGACCAACGTTGATGTCCAACCTTCACAGGCAAAAAAAAAATATCGTGGCTAAACTTTGTCGGGCGATGGGGTTGGAGGACCCTGACCTCAACTTGAATTTTTTCGGCGGGGGGGGGGGGGCGGACCCCCTTCAGATCCGCTTGACAACGCAAATAACAAAGCAATAGTTGGGAACCATTCGGATCTGAACGCAACAGGTGGAGGTGGTGGAACCCATAGAAACGCCATGAGAGCTCGCTGCACCGAGATACAAAAAAACTTACTCGCAAACCCTACGAATTTCAATGAGAAAACGTGCTTCTCTGCACCTATTAGCTTCTGGAAAAAACACAGGCAAAAGTTGGCTCGGAGGTCCCTGTGTGTAATGCATTGTTCTCAGGCACTCAGGCCATACGTGAGCGGAGGCAGCAGCTCAGGTTCTGCACTTTTTTTTTGAGTGACGCGAGAATTGCGCAGAGCAGGAGATGCAGCTCGGGGGGAAAATGTTGGTGTTTTGTCAAAAGAGACACGTGGAACTTTTACCTCTGGCGTCACAGCTCTCAATTAGAGACACTGCTGCCGCTGCTGCTGTCAGATTTGAATCCCGGTGTATGGGGAAGGAGAGACACCACAAACCACACAGTGTGTGTTGGAGCGGGGTGCGGTTTGCTTTGTCGGGTCCCATCCAAACTGAGAAGATCTGAGGCTGGCACTTTCCTGAAAAATCAGGCCTTTTGGTGTGGCAAAAGGAGAATATGTTCACACACCGCTAACATGTGGAATCCTGTGGTCTCTTTGGTTGTGGGCACATTGCGTGGAGGCTTGGCGGCGTGTCACACCGGGAGCCTGTGGTGCGTGTTTGAGTTTTAGTTGAATTAAAAACGAAGCTCCACCGGGACAACTGCTCCTTCCTTTTCGTTCCGTATTTTTCTTTTTGTCAAGAAACGAACGCGGCAAAAATACGGCCCTCTGGGGATCAAAATATTTTGTCATAAAGAGCCTCCCTTTTTCGACAAAGCGTAGAAATCGTGTTTTTCAGGGCGAACGACGCTCTTCAAACAAGTGAACTAAGGACCTGTAGTTGCTCTGAACAATGCACACGCACACACACACACACACACAATAATATACATATAGTATGCACACACAAACTCACCACACACACCACGGACACACACCTCACACACACACACCACACCACCACACACCGGCACACAACATGACAGACAAACAAACACACAGGCAAACTTACACAGACAACCACAGACACACATACAAGCACACACTTGCTCATTCAAGCTGGACACACCACATCCGCACTCACAAAATTGCACACACGCACACCACACGCACGCACAGGTGCGTGCACACATACACAACAAGACAGGCGCGTGAAGGCAAAACCACACATACACACACACACACAACACACACATTCACCAAGTGCACACCATACACACGTGCACGCGCAAAATTGCACACACACATACACCACACACGCATGCACACGCACACGCACGCACACGCACGCACACGCACGCACACTCGCTCCCTCCTGTTGCAGCTGTCAACGTGCTGTACCGGCGGCGGAAGAACCGCCTGATGCGCAAGTACGGGATATCGTACGATGAGAACGAGGACGACGAGTACGCGCCTCTGTCGCCCGAGACGGCGCACAGGAGCGGCGCCGGCGCCGAGCAGAAGTCTTCGAACGGACTACCCTTGGTACGCAGCGCCCAAACACACGTACACACACACGCACACACACGCACACACACCGCACACGCACACCACACACGCTCCTGATTATTGCGACCCGTGTGCCCCGGGTGCTCAGCGTGTATACCTCAGGTACGCAGCTTCCTCCTTGGTTCCGTTGAGCCAACCAACGCTTACATGTCCAGACACACACGCACAGTGAGATGCACACGCACACGCACACGCAAAAATGCGCGCACAGGCACCACACGCAAACACACCTAAAAACCACACGAACTCTTACAGAACGAAAGAGGCACACGAGGCACCATCACACACACACACACACACACACACACACACACACACACACAAACACACAAAACGTGACTTTTCTTGTCGCATGGATCATCCATTCATTCACAACTCTGTTGGTTTGTTGGTGAACTGGTCTTTTGGACTTTGCAAACAAAATCAGACACTTTCACACTCCAGACGTTCGGTTTGAGAACGTCTCCCTCGTTTCAGAAACTCTCGTCGGAGTCGGTGGAGGCCGAGCTGCGGAAGCGGGCGGAGAGCGGCAAGGACCCCGCGGCGGAGGGCGGGGGGCTGCCCCGCGCCACCATGGTGACCCTGTCCGGGGGCGCCTCCGCCTCCTACCCCCGCAGACCCAGATCCAAAAAACTCTGCAACAACGAAGCGTTGCTGGTTGATATCATGTCGCGAATAGGCTTCCCTCTAGCTTTTCTTGCCTTCAACCTCATATACTGGATTTACTACGTGTACATCGTCGTATGATGAGGCTGTTGGCAAGGGTGACCAGTGCCGCACGCGCTGGTTCAGGAACTCTGTACATGTCCCAGTTTTTTTGTATTCTTCGAAAGGTGTTTCAAATTCAAAGACTTGTTGTCCACACGGCTGTCGCAGACTTTTCCTCAAGCCACCACAGAGTCCTGCAAAAAAGAACTAACGAACTGCTTGACAACGTTATCGAACTGCGTTTTGTACATACTGGGGACGGAAATACTCTGATATTGCACCAACCACGTTGATGACTCAGCGTCACGTTGCTGACTCAGCATCTCGTTGATTGCACCACCACCACGTTGATGACTCAGCTGCTGCTGCTGTGAGTGACGTGCCGCTCACTCTGAACATTCAGGTCAAACGTCTCACCGAGTAGCGACGGGGGCGGATCCAGGGGGGTCCATCCAGGGGCCCGGGTCCCCTGCCCCCCTGAACAAACACGCACGCACACACTCACACACAAACACTCGCACAAGCATGACAGTCACCATTTTGTCAGTTTCTTCGTTTGTGAAATTGGGCCTCTGGGGTCAGCCCCCCTGACCCAGATCTTAGATCCACCCCCTCGCAAACACAACATGTCCGTGCACTCCATCCGAAAAACACATCCGGAGTTCACTTGAGTACACAGATTAAATTTTAATCCAAATTCATCTTCATTAAACACGATTACCGAAAACATCCCCAAAGCATTTTCCGTCACGAGCTTTCCTCGTTTTGTGGCTCTTTTTTGCTCACAGCTCATCTTCTGAAGGAAGGGAAATCAAATTCTCCAGAATCACTTGGGGCGGATTCAGATTCAGATGCAGGGCTGAATCCGAGCCCCAAGCCGGGGGGTGACTTCTTCAACATTGAAAGAATAACACACATCAGAACTGAATGGCACAAAACCTGCGCCTGTGGCGCACAGTTGGATAGATTTGTGAAAATTCGAGAGTCGATCGCCCTCTTATTGGAACCGCCCAAAAAATGGGCGGGTCCTCAAGCCCCACCCCAAGATTTCCCAGGGGTCACGCGGTATGTCCCTTGGGTCCGCCCTTACATTCGCGAGGGGTCAGGGGGGCGGCACCCCAGGCCCCCACCCCTGGATCAGCCCCCCATGGAAACCTCTCCCGATTTACGTTCCGATTCCATCAGCATTGATGCTGAAGCACTGATCCCTTCATATCGTTGTACATTGGTTCCATCACCATCATCATACCAACCTGATGTAAATAAAACTGCAGCAAGCACGCAACATCCCACAAAAAAGCCGCACTTGTACATAAAACCCAATTTGTTCCGTTTCCCAAAGTTTTCGGTTTCATTCGCTAGAACAATGAAGCTGTGATCCAATGGTGTGCGAGAGTGAAAGGGAGAGAGGTGCGCGTGCAGTGCGAGTCCGTCTGCGCGCGCGCATGCGCATGCGTGTTCACCTCTGCGTATTTCTTGCCCCAAAGTGACCTGCATGGACTATCTGTGCTGCATGGGCCATGACCAGGCGTGTCCCCTCTCGGACTGACTGTGGCTGTGTGCCCCCCCCCCACCAAGACTATTGCTGCCTGTGTCTCTCGCCTTTGTGCATGATTCCCTTGCTTCTCTGTTTCTGTTTGTGCCAGTGTTGGGTGTCAGTCGTGAGGTTTGAGCACTGTGTTCATTTGCAAACAGAAACAGAGAACCAAGGAGGCGTTTCCCATAGGTGTGGAGCCAATAGAGCAGATCCAGGGCCCTCTCAATTAAGCGTTGCTCTCAGCGTCTCCTTCAAAAACCAGATCAAAGTTTTGGTTGGAGGGGGCGACCACCTCGGTGGGGTAGGGTGGGTGGGATTCAAAATTTAGCAATTATGGAGAAATTGGAAGCTGCTTTGCGCTTGTGGCGCCAAATTAGAGAGGAGAATTTGTGGGGGGGTTTTCCGGGGGTCGGAGGCCTTGGGTCCCTCCCTTGATCTGCTCCTGCAACCACAGCTTCAGTGCGTTGAAATTTTGCCGTGTATTGTGCGTGTGGAACAGAAACCAGAAGCATTTGCTCAAGCCTCACGCGTGAAGGTGAATCTCTTCTGTCACTGCAGGTTTTTCTGTCATCAAATAGCCATTCCACGGGTGCTCTGCATGTTGAACGCGCTTCTCTTGCAGGTGTCGCAGATTGTTTCTGCACGGGTGTGTTTTCCTGCGTTTCGTGTCTTTTGCGATTTCGTTGTGAATGTGTCAGGGTGAAAGACAGGAGAGAGAGAGACAGAGACAGAGAGTGTGTGTGTGTGTTTGAGAGAGAGATAGAGACAGACAGACAGACAGACAGACAGACAGACAGACAGGTGAGTGACTGAGTGAATGCGTTTCTCGGTGAGTGAACGAGCGAGCGGGGAGATGAGTGTGTGAATGAGTGAGTGTGTGCGCGCGTGTGAATGAGTGTGTGTGTGCGTGCGTGCGTGTGAATGAGTGAATGTGTGTGACAGACACAGAGCAGGAAGCACCACAAGAGCGCGATGTCTTCTCTTCTGTCATCCCATTTTTGTAACCATCACTTGGACAAAGATTATCTTCCTTGTAAATACCCACAACATTGTACATACTCCGCCATACATGTGGACGCATTTTGTTTCATCTGTCATGACCATGTACCTGAGAATGTACTCTGAAGTAAGTTCTGTGTAAATTGGCGCCGTCGCCTCTGTGTTTCCCCCCTTTTCAAACTTTGCGCATGCGCGGACGGTTTTGCGCCCTTTGCGCGGAAACCGGTTGCAGCGTCGATGAAAGGTTTGTTCAACGACCAAAGGAATAGTCAGACTTTTTGAAGCGCATTTTCTCTCGCGAGAATGTAGGACTGCGGCAGGTATCCCTGGCTCTGTGGGATCAAAGTCCTTGTTGAGAAATATATGACGAAAGCCCCCCCCCCGCGTGCAACAAAAAATATGACAAAAGTGCACACCCCGCGTGCAAAGAAAGCAAAATATTTTTTTTTCGGAGGTGATGGCAGCAGGGTGGACACCCAGCCTCACCCATTGCCAGTTCCGTCACCTCATATCAAAAAGTTTGTGTTCCGCTTTGCCCCCTCATCAACCAAATCTCGGTGACCAACATTTTCCGAACACGGGTGCAGTGTTGCACTGGTGAAGGGTAACGCACCAGACAATTTTGGTTCACCTCAACTTCAAAATTTGAAAAGAAAAATTTGTCCGGTCCAGAAACCCCAGGGTCGTGGGCCACAAAGGTTTGACCCACCTGCAAATCCAGGTTCCAGGATCCACCCGTTCAAGCCACAAATGTTCCCATCCCCACAATTGTTGGTCTCGAAGCGTCGGACGAATCTTGGTGATGGGCAAACTAGGGCGGATTCAGGGAACCTGCAGGTCTGCCATGTTGAAAATTTTCAGAGCTGAAGTTTGGCCCAACGGGGGGGGGGGGGTTCCCCTCATGACCCAACCCTGGATCATCCCAGGGGATCTGTTCAGGCAGGTGGTTTCCCACGTCAAATATGGAGGAAAACGCAACTTCGCTTCGGCTCTCTTTCGCAGAACATGTGTCTCTCGTACCCGTCGCTTATCCGCAAAAATCCAGCGTTTCTTGCAAAAGTGCTGCAGTGCAGCAAGCCCCGTGTGAAGACGTGTGTTCCTCTCACACACAGGTCCTGGCGTTGTGCGAATTGCAAAAACAAAGAGTTTCCATATCGTACGGTCGGTCGTTGCACGGTAACTGAATGTCTCAAAAGTTTTGTATTGCTTGTACTCTGAACATAAATAAAAGTTTTATCAAGCAATACTGTATCCGAGAAATGCCGTCATTGGAGAATCTGGTGCGGACTCGTGTGTGTGTGTACACGTGTATGTGTGTGTGTGTCTGTCTGTGTGTGTGCGTGTGTGTGTGAGTGTGTGTGTGTGCTTACCTCACCCAGAGTAGAAGGGTTCGAGGTGTGCGTGCGTGTGTTCGCACGTGTTTGCGCGTGCGCACACGTGTGTGCGGCTCTCAGCATAGACCCAACAGACCCATCTTGTGGTTGACTTGACAAATGAAGTGGTACTGAACTCTCACAGTGAGCTTCCACACCAAGGACCAAGGCGAATAACGGAGGCCAACATTCTAAAAGATCTATGTTCAGTCATTCCATTCCAACACTTTTCCCAGATTGAGCACATTTCCTGAGCAAATTAATTTTCTCGCTCAATCTATCAAAACACCGCATCCGGACAGATCTCAGGGCAAAAACACCAAACAGCCAGACCGAGTGTCGTGTTCGTGTCCTTTTTGTCATGAATTTCAGAGCAAGTTGTGTGAAATATACCAGAACAAATTGAGTTTTGCCACATTGAATCTTGAATTTAGCTCAACATGATACATACGAGTACAAGAAGACTTGCGTTGAGCAGCACCACGGAAGCCAACGGAGGTTCTAGAGTGAAGTCAGAAAATGAAAGACCCGTCAAGGGGCCCATTTCAACTTTGAAAATTAACTCGCAAAAATGAATGAAAAGCAGAAAAAATGTTGTTGTGCGAAGTCCCTTTTGGGCGAAGCACCATGTGGTAGTGCAGTATATATACGGCAAAGTTAATGAAATGTCCCCTGCCCCCCTAACCCCCCACCTGGACCCCCCTGCCTGGTCCCCCCCCCACCCCGCATGACTAGTGGAAGACAAGGAGGACACGGAAGATTCGGTGACATTACCGGCAAGGGACTTCGCACTGCAGTTGCCTTGAGCACAGCTTCTTGTTCGCTGTTGGGCGGGGGGGGGGAGACCCACGCCCCCAAAACCCTGGATCTGCTGCTCCAGGTTCCGCCTCTGACTCCCTCATTTCCCTCTTCCCCACCGCCTGGTTTGCGCAAAATCCATCGACACCCGAAGCTCAAATTAGCTGCGCTGATCGTTGCGAATCGACAGAAATGGATGGTGAGGAGCTTTTCATGAACATCATTCGTCGAAACTCGTTCCCGAAATGCGATCCGGAGTCACCGATTTAGACGCTGCGCCGCAGCAGCGCGAGTTGAAAAGCGTAGACGCGACGCATCTACACGAAACTTTTCTTCGCACTCTCATTTCACATTGGTGACGCTGCGGCGGCAAAACTGTGACGTATGCGTCAAAATTTTGGTGCAGACTAATTTTGATGCAAGTGTCAAACCTAAATGGAAAATCAAAGGTAGTTTTGATGCTGGGTCAAAATGTTGATGCAGCGTCACCAATGTGAAAAGAACTTGACGCAGTGTCATGGGGTTTTTTGACGCAGCGTCCGCAATGTGAAAACCATTGTTGTACTGCTTGGATGCGTTTGAGACAATCTGACCTCACCCGGAAGAAATTGCATCACACACAATCTGTTGTGAGAAAAGCACCTTCCGACGACTTCAGATCAAAAAAATTCACTCTGGTCTTGATGCAAACCATCTCAACTGTCATGAAGTTTTTTCATCTGGCATGAGCTTCTCACACTCTACCGGGTGTGCGTCCCTGCCTTGGACCCCAAAAACCCAGCTGAGAAAAATGTTGGTTTTCTGAGGAGATCCCCGTGACTCCTTCTTCCCCCCGAGAGGAGAGGACCAGACGCCGCGGAAAGAAGGAAATCCACCAAAGCCCCGGCACACCCATAAATCTGCGTGGAATTGGCAGTCGCATTTTGTCTCGGGGTATAATGCTGGTGGCGCGGGATATTCATTGTGCAAACTTCAAAGCGCGCGCCGTCCGATGATCCGTCATCATTTGCCGCCGTCTTTTCTTGTAAAACCACACGAGGAATTCCGTGTTGGCGCTTGGGGAGACTTCGCGAGACTTGGACCGCGGATCCAGCGTCTGCCTTTACTCCCGGAACAAAATTATCCCCCCCGCTCCCTTCGACAATTTTGCTCCACAGCCGCGGATAAGTTTTTGAGTTAAAGTGGGGTCCTTAACCCCCCCCCTCCGAAAAGTTCATTTCGCCCCACCCGCGTAATTTTGAGCCTCCGAGGGTTGGACGGCAACTGACAAAAGTTTGTCCCAGAACCCTGAGTCTGGATGCACTGAAAGAAATGTTCCCAAATCCTTCACTCTCTATTGGGATTGTGAGACAAAGACCTGCCCCCTCCCACCCCACAAAAGGGTCAGGCACTAGCTGAAGCCCAAGTCCCACCCCACTCCGTACCTAGACACTGGCTGCGCCCCTGGATCCCGGATGCCCCAAACACCGGACTCGCCGGTCTCTCCCCACTCTGCCCCTGGACCCCGCCAGTCTGTCCCGCTCGGCCCCTCTCCGCCCCAGGATGCCAGGACTCCTCCGCTCCGCCTAGGACCCCGGACCTGCCAGTCCCCCCGCTCCCTCCCCGCTCCGCCCCTGCCCCCCCCCCGCTGCGCCTGCGCGCGGATTACAGGGTTCGCGACTCGGCGCCATCCATCTCCATTTGCTGCGATATGTTTGTTGGAGCCCAAATCGTGTTTGCGTTCCGAAGTGGAAGAAAGGACTGTCCGCCGGCTGGGCAGAAAGGATGCAGAGGGTGCATCGACCGTGGGTTGTAAGACGGGCCTGGATCCTGGTTCAGCTACAGGTGTGGATGGCGCAGACGGAAGGAGATGTAGGGGTTAGAAATGGAACCAAATTCATGTCTCTTGACAGGAATGGACAGAAGTACGAATATGTTGAGGCGTTGTACTCTCACACTCTTGTCCGATAAACGACCACGCTGTCGTGTGGAAGAGTTGGCTCTTCCCACGCGCGGAATCCAGCTTTCGGGCGAGGTGCTGAGTACCGATGAAGCGGCTTCAGCGGAGCTGCACGAAGCTGAAGCTGTGCACCGGACTCGCAGCTCGCACCGCCTATTTAAAGCCGCGCCCACAACACCCTGCGTCTGTCGAGAGCAACAGCTTGAGACAGGACTGAGTAATAAACGTTTGAAGTGTATGCTTGAGTCTTACTCCACTGCGGCAGTCCGGCCGAGCCGAGGCTGCTCCGTACCGCGGTGCCGCACACGGCGGCGGTTGTGTGGACGGGAACCACCGGGACCCGACCCGCACCCAACAACGCTTTTGGCCAAGAAAGGAACACTGCACAAAAGAAGTCGTCTCTCTGTGCGAATGTCGGTTGAGATCATGATGCTCCTTCAGTTGCAATATTTTACTCCAATTTTTCCACAACTTGAATTGAATCCGACCTGCACAGGATTAATTTTCAAAACACAATGCGCGGCCTTCAGCTTCACATTCACATCTTATTCTCTTGCATGGAGTCGAGCAAAGAAATTAATCACGTGTCAGACTCGTCGCTTCCTTCTGACAGATTCACGCGCACAAAAGTCTAATCTGTCTCTGTCTTTTGTCACAAGGCATTTGATTCATATTTCAACTCTTTTGTTCGGTTGCCTTCCAGATTGAAATCATGAAGGTCGGGATAAGTCCCAGGTTCAGGCTCTTTGGTGATATTTTGTTGCACACAACAAAACAAGGATGCACGCGTCACGGAGACTACTCAGATGATCTCTGAATGGTTCCGGGGGGCCATGGGCACCATGCAAGCCCCCTCACCCTTTGAAAAAAATCCTCTGATTTTGCATCACATCCAACACATTTTGAACTTTGTTCAAGGAAAACACACTGAAAGATTGTAGCTTGGGCCCCTTGGGTTTGAGAGCCACTCCCACAATCTGGATGCACCAGACATGTCTGCCTTTTCTGCCTGTTTTTCATTCCCCAATGTGTTTGCTTTCCTCAACTAACAATGAAATTTTCCCCATAAAACTGTGTTTTGACGCCGTTTGTAGATGATTCAAAAGATGAATTGGCGTCGGATGTAAAATCCTGTTCCGCTCGTTGTTCCGGCGGCGCCGAGATGAGTCATGACACAGCGCGGGGATCTGTTGAGCCGTGAGACGGTCGGTCGGCGGGGGAGCTCACCGCTCATGCGCGAAGATAGCGCCGTCCCGTCCCATCCGCGGAGATCTCACAGTGCTCGCCGTCTGAGATCATAAAAGAGTTACTGCATCAGGGGATTCATCGCGTGGCGAAAGACCCATGGTGCACAAGCGACTCAAGTGGAGCAGCATTCGGATGGTGCGCAGATCTTGGAGACCAGTTTCAACTTGTCAAAATAAACACTTTGTTGGGGGGGGGGGTCACAGTGATGAATTGGTCCTCTTTTCATCAGGGCTCAGGGGACCGGGTTCCGAGACCCTCTGGAAAAAAGACCCAAATTGTTGGGACAACGCGACGGACAAAGAAAATCATTCAAGTCTGGTTCTGCAGCACTGTGGTCAAGACACCTCTCGTGTGTAACATCACTCCTGCAGAAGTGAGTTCACACATGCTGGAAAAAGTAGTTCCTGTTCAATCACACAACTCTTTTCTCGACCAAGGGTCTCGACAAATCATTGTGTGTTTTCACAGGAACAAGTTTTGCAGCGTGTGTGAACCCTTACTTTGACTTTCTCTGCCGTTGGTGGCAAAATCTATGAGTCATGTGAGAACACCACCGCTCCTCGTACGCACGAGCGCGGGTTTGTCTGGCCTGTGTTCCACTCAACGTGGAAACGCCTTCGTGCGTCTTGCGCTGCCAGATACGCCTCGAAGCTTCACCGAACCCACGCCAGAAAACATGCGCGAAACGTCAAATACGTCAAAGGTTTTGTCTCATAAACTCTCACGTAATTCTGGTTGAGTAGAAAGACTCGGGTCTGCGTCCAATTTGTGGGACTCTCACCGTGATCGAAGCCTCGGGAATCACGTGCACTTGTCGCCACAGACTACGCTGTGTCCGTCCCACGTGCAGGTCGCTTTGGAAACAGGAGGGAGTTTTCGCAAATTGGAAACGTAGACAAAGGCGTGAATGTGGACGTAGAATCTCACTCTGTGGGACCCAGTACTCATTGGATCAACATTTTATCTGATTCTAAACAAATTCTTCAACACTACTTTGCCAAAAAATGTAAAGAAATTTTCAAGAAAAAATGAAAGTAAATACATCTGGTCAAGAATACAATTGATTTCCTGATATAAACTTCTGAATTTGTGGTGTACTGTGTCCCACTGTGTGAGATTCTACGTCTATGTTCACGCGTACCTCTACATTTTCAATTTGCGAAAACTCCCTAGGGAGTTTCTACACGGCCTTTACTTTGATACACGTGTACGGTTCCCAAATCGCCAGATCGAGATTGGTGCTACAAATAGCCTTGACCCAAAATTTACTTTCAGAGACAAAGACAAATGACCAAATTGCTTTTTGTGCCACCAATCTAATAGGACAGAGTTCTCGCACTACTCTCGAGATGAGAGGAGGAGAGATCAGAACTGTTGAGCCATGCAGTGGCAAGACAAGTTCATCTCCTCCTCTCATCAAGAGTGTGTGTGAGAACTATCATCTGGCATGATGCCGGTCTTTGCTTGAGATTTTGAAACACACTCAATAAAGGCTAAGTTTGTCAGGGTGAAATACACTGAATACAGGTCAATTGAATATTGCTTGGAGAGAAGCTTAACAGTTCAGAGAGGACAGGTTCTCGCACGGCAAGACAATAGCAAAATCAAAAGCAATGACCAACATCGTGCTAGATGCACGTTGAAAAAGAAGCGGACGTATTTGTCAAACAACGTGCACGTGCCACGGGTGTCTGGCAGCACGCGTCGCTAAACGTGCCTGTTTCTTGTTTATTTTAGTCTTCAGGGACCCCACCAGGTGCTGCGTCCTCTCCCAGGTGCTGCCACCAAGAATATTTCTCAACCACAAGTTGTTTTTTCGCACTCTGAACACGACCGACATTTCTCATCGAAAGTGCCATTTCCTCTCCTTTGTGGCTTCAAAAGCATTTCTTTGAGAAAAAGACAGCAAACGACGAGATAGAGAGAAACAACCATATGTTCAAAACATAAAAAAACTTGAGCAGGTTGGGTCTTACATTGATTCTCTCTTACAGGGTCTTTGCCAAAATATCCCTGCAATCGTGCGCACAAAGGAAACCTCTGTCACACAATACTGCTATCTGACAAGAGCAAAACTATACTTGGCACACACGGAAAAATATCTTTCAATGGAAGGAGCTCAGTCTCTGTCGCAGGTGAGGTTCTGCGTACGGTTCTGTGTGTGGAGGCAAGTTCTGCAGCACGTTTCGCGAGCGTGGATGTCAACGTGGATGCACGTGGAAATCGCCCACTCAGTGCAAAATTACAGGGTTGGAAAGCTGTGTCACGACAGAATGAAGATTTTGAAGTTTGGTGTTGACGTCCGTTGATGGTGACGTCTGAGTCTGCGCAGCCTAATCTCCCGACTGCGCCTGGTTCGAGAAATGGCGACAATTTTGATTCCTTTCTCGAAAATTCCTTTCTCCAAAATTCTCTGTTCGCTCGTCACTTGTGTCAAGAACAAAACAAAAACCAGAAAGTGAGAAGAAAATACCCGAAAAAGGGACAAAAGTTACATGATAAATTATTCTGTTTATTTTTCGGTTGCAGAAATTCCTTCTCTTTCTTGAGGCTAAAACTGTGGGTGAACATGCGCGAAAGATAGAAAGTCGGAAATAGAAGGTGCACTAAATTCATTTCTTCCTGCAGAACATGAAGAGATTCAATTGTTTACGCGCAGTGATTTCATTTTTTTCCACTTCGTTCGCTTCTGAACTGACTGACTTGCGTCACCAAAAAATAAGTGAGAAATTTTTCTGTTGCTCTCAACGGCGCGGGCACGTGTACCCGAGAAATGGAAATGTTAATTTGCATCAACTTTCTTTTGTTCGTTCACAATCCGAGAAGAAAAGAAAAAAAAGAAGGTGGCGCGCCAGCCGTGGATTCCAGGGGCAGACCCGACAAAGGGTTTCCATACGGATTTCTATTTTATTTTTGAGAAAACGTTGTCAAGGTTAAACCCAAGGCCCCTTAAAGTTTGCCCATGTTTTACTGTCCTCAAGGACTGGATGGACCCAACTCCGACCTCCGTCGTGGATCCCTGGAGGCAAGTGCCACATCGGCGATACAGGCCCCAGGAGCCTGAGCCACCCTCTTGACCCCTGGAAACTTTGTTGCCAACTCCCGGCCCCCTTTTGTGGTGCCGCGGGGTAATTTTTCAGAGTTGAAGTCTGCCCTGCCAAGGGACCCCCCCCTCTGATCAGGTTCTGGATCCACCAGAAGTGCGACCTGCAACTTGTACATTTCACCTGTGCTTTTTTCCCCAGACTTTCTCCCTGCGTCAAACAGTTGCGTCGTCTGACTCTTCAATCCCAATCTAACAATGGGACCCGAGGCGTCTTTTCATCTGCTGCTCGTTTTTATTTCCAATTCTGAAACGTCGCAATTTGAAAGGCGTTGCGCAAAAAAAAAGGGTGCGCATCTGACGTGTGTGTGTGTGAATGAAATAGGTGCCAGAACACTTTGGTGAAAATGAATAATCACACATCTGTACCAAGTCTGAAATAGACATTTCGTTTTTTTTTTCTCAACTTTGCAGAAATGATTTTACTTTGCAGAAATGACAATTTTGAAGCTGGAATGGGAAAACGCGCAACATGTTCATCAGTTGAAGAGAGACAGACGGAATCGAAATTTATGATTCTTCAGGGTAACGTACCAAGCAAGTTCAGACAGACAGGTCTGCAAACTTATCGCCTGTCTGCGTGAAGCCAAACTTGAGCCTTTCTCAGAAGGCTGTCACAATACTCCACCTTCAATACGCTTTCAGACAGGACAGAAACCAATCACTGCTGTGATCCTCACAAGAAACCAATTCAAGTCAATAGGCACCACGAGCTACTGCCTCTTGAGTAGAGATCTATACTGTCTGGCTTTGCTGGGTTCACTTTGAAAAGCTTCTGCCCTGTATCCTACCAATTCACTCGCTACCCCAGAAGTGCCACCACAATACAACGCACTCAGATAGGCCACCATTGTTGTTCGCCAATTGTAGCAGAGGAGGAGGAGGTGGCACCGCGAGATTCACATTGACAGACGAGCGTTTCACAGAGAGACTCATATTCAGCTCGGAGCTGGCGGGCGGCGGTGGTGGGTGGGGACGGAGGAGGGGGGGCGGCAGGGGGCGGCAGGGGTCACGTCCAATCAGTGCGCAATCCATCCCGCGCAACTTCCGTCAAAGCCCCTCGGCAACAGAATTCATCAAATTCGCATTCACCATCCCCCAGGGGAGAGTCCCTCTCTATCCCAGTGTCGGACACTATCATTTAATTTGCCAGGGGTGAATCCAGGGGCGAGGGCCCTGGTCCAACTGACCTCGGGAAAAATTGAAAACATCACTCCCAAGTTTTGCGGTGCAGGGGCAAAATTATTTTCTGTTCACACGTTGTTTGTTTCTACGTTTAACTTAATTTGTCCCGTTGAGGTTCAGATCAAACTTCACCAGATCCTGGATCCTGGATCTGCTCCTGTTGTTGTGTAGAGACAGGTTTTCATCTCTTTCCTCCCTGGGCCTGGAGAGAACCCGGACAAAAGGCCGTTCAGAAAAGTCTCTGCGTAGCCAATGCGCTTCGTGTGACACTGATCTGAAGATACTGACGGTTGCAACTTTGGGAGGAGCTCTTCCGGATCCAGGGGTCAGGGGCCCGGACAAACCCAGAAGCTCCAATCAGAAAACTTTGTAATTTTTGGGGGAGCTATGCTCAAGTATGAAACCACAAGAAATAAGTGTCAGAAGTTGCAGTTGAGCTCCCAGAAACCTTCCCGTTGCGACAGAAATGGGGGGGGGGGGGGGGGGGGGGGGGGGGGGGGGGGGGGGGGGGGGGGGGGGGGGGGGGGGGGGGGGGGGGGGGGGGGGGGGGGGGGGGGGGGGGGGGGGGGGGGGGGG
>JAAUXT010001697.1_pt1 | contig 19672 bp, 23 predicted proteins | sample 7278171 | NCBI WGS metagenome assembly JAAUXT01 (sample SAMN14350112, study PRJNA611818) | marine sediment metagenome | isolation source: surface marine sediment (1.8m) | place: French Polynesia: Moorea | collected 2018-08 | reverse complement strand
CTTTTTATTCCATGCCTGCTAGCAAACCTTGGGGCTGTCCAGAGAACACGAAAGGGGTGATGGGGGAGCACCAGAAGTTCAGGGCCCTGCAACCTTACATTCCTACCGGACAGGGTGGACCACTGAAGCCTTCTGCTTTGCGGGTCGAGAACTTCTCGACATGGCCAGAGTGCTACAAATCCCCACGCAATAGCGGTGCACATCGTTTTTATACGTTCTCATTTCCGGACGCAAGGAAAGTTCACAACCGACTGCGATGGATCGGTGAGACACGAAAAATGGCAGGAACCAGCGGGAACTCTTTAATGGCTCTTACTGCGTACACTCTCCACCACTGTAACAAAAGAATAAACACCAGACTCAGAGACATTGCAATTCGGATTTTGACATTCAAGAGAACCATGGTTCCATTTGTCATCTGCAACTGGCACGAAACGCCACTGTTATTGTCTGGTTGTTGGTTTTCTTTTTTTTTTTTTTAAGGTTTGTCTTTGGCCACCATGCTCAGACCCCATGTCAGGACTCACGACTTTCAGTGTAAGTGATGTTTCGATCCCAATTTAGAAGTTTTCTTTTGCTAGTGTGCGAATTTCCACAGACACTGAAGTGATGACAAAACCCGCGCACAGTTCGGATGACCGGTGAAAGGGAACGCGAACACCGCAAGCTCGTTGGATTCACTTGAGTTTGCTCCCATTTTATTTGTTTGCAATATGTGGATCAATTGTAAAATTTTAACAACGACGTTCACGCTTGCTCAACACGTTGCCAAGCCAGCAATTCGTTTGGGGTCTGAAAGACTGAACTTTCATGCAAATGATCTCTGGCGGATCCAGGAGGCGGAGATGGGACCTGGGCCTGGCGCATGATACCCACCACACACAAATTAGTTGGCCTCCGCGGGTACTTTTTGTCTTGCTGTGTTTTTCACCGTTTGGGGCCCACGAAGGGTCCAGATCCCTTCACCTCATTCCATCCTGGATCCACCAGAAAACTGCATCGCAGTCGGAATGTATAAATTAGCAAGGAAACAACAGAACAATCTCACTGAAATTAACATGGCTGTTTGTACACAGTTGACTCGGTGCCGCTTGCGATTCCAGCATCCAAGTAACTTCTCACACGAAAACCTTCACACTGTCGAATTGAAGATTCTTGCTGGTACAAGTCGAAGCTTTCTGTTTTGGAACAGTCGCTTTCCTTCCTGCAAGGGAACCGGTCCTCCCAGGAGAAACGACTTCCAGCAGCAGGCGTGGACATTCGTCGGACGGAAGTTTGGAAACTGACTTCCTCGTGCGGGAACCAGTGTCACAACGACATACAGACGCACGAACACAGTGAAGAAACAACACACAAAACAGCAGTGCTCAACTGTACAATTTTTACATCATCTCCATTTCGAAAGTCAATCCTTGAGCACAGTACAATTTTTACAATCATTTGTATTTCGAAAGTCAATCCATCACCTGTTTGTTCGCTTTCTTTGGTCAAGTCTGGAAGCAGATCGCGCTTCCTTTCACACATCATAACACGTGCACCAGCATAGATCAAACAACCGATTCCAACACAACAGAACGCGTGCACAATGTCCCAGAATGAAACCACCAGTTATTCGGTTCACTTCGTGACAAGGAAATTCTTGTTGAAATAAGCCCCTTCACTTCCTGGATATTTCCTTTTGTTGTATTTTCTCGTCTTTTTGTTGCTCACGTATACACAAGCGCAAAAAGCTCTGCCCACTGTGTCTTCCCAAAGAAACACTTTTCGTTTGTTCTGTTTTGTCTTTTTCTCTTGTTGATATTTTGAGACCTTCATTCGTCCATCCATGTGGACGTGAATTTGTTGCAGGTCATCCCTTGTGCGAGTTCGGAAAAAAAAAACCTGTTTCATCATTGTCCACACACTATCTTTGTGCCCGATGGAGAAGAATTCCACTCGTGTGTTGACCGCAATTTTGCGGTCAGAAGCACAAGGGAGACCAGTTTCTCCAGCACCAGGCCAGTCAGCACCACTCCATTACTTCAAAAGCTCCTCATCCCCTCATGCAAGCAGGAGCGGAGCGGACGGCAGGCGGCGATTCAGCGGCGTTGTACCGAAAGCATCACTCCCCACTGCGATCCGACGCAGACGCACTCAGGCTTCCGGCACCCACTGAGCGGGTGAACTGGTGTCAGCCGTGACGTAGTCAGGAACAGCCTTGTCGATCTGTGCCAGGCCTCCGGGCTGAGCAGCTCACAGGTCGGCGGTGTCGACCACGATGCGGATGAACATCGTGTCGTCCTTAACGTAGGCAGGGACAGCCTGGTCGATCTGTGCCAGCGTGCAGAACAACGGGCAACCGCTCGCGATGTTCATGTCCGATGTGGGGCGTCTGCAACAAGAGCAAAATCAGATTCTGGCGTGTTTTTTCTTCAATTTTGGACTGACTCACCACCTGAAAACACCCATCCAATCTTGCAGGTTTCTGACCTTGTGGGTTTGCGACTGTCCAGATTGTGTGGTTGCTGACTTTCCAGGTTTCCAACTTTCTAGGTTTCCAACTTTCTGAGTTTCTGACAGGCAGTAGAGCTCTTCATTTAGGATGAGAAGCCAGCTTTCCAATATTTTTGTACAGGGGGGGGGGGGGTAACCTGGAAACTTGGAAATCTGGAAATTTGGGGTTTTTCTTTCAAACTTTTCAGATTTCCAAGTTACCTCCCCCCACCTCTGTGTACAACTTTCTTGACATTCCAGGTTTTGCCTGTTCAAGGTTCCCAATGTTGCAGTTTGCAGGTTTCAGACTTTACTGGTTTCTGACTTTCAAGGTTACTAGGTTTCAGATTTTGCAGGTTTTCAAATGTCCAAGTCTCAAGCATTCCAGGTTGCTGATTTTTTGTGTTGCAGACTTTCCAGATCTTTGATCTTGTGGGTCTGTGACTGTCCAGGTTTCACAGTTGTTGATTCTGGTTTCTAACTTTCTGGGTTCCAGGTTTCCAATGTTCCAGGTTGTTGACTTTCTAGGTTTCAGACCTTCTGGGCTTGTAGTGATCTAGGTTTTGCAGTTGCTGACTTTCCAGTTTCCAACTTTCTGGATTTCTGACAGGCAGCAGAGATCTTCATGTGAGATGAGCAGCCAGCTTTCCAAGATTCTAAAACTGAGGGGGTAAACCAGGAAACTTGGAAATTTTCTTTCCAAGGTCAGATTTGCAAGTTTCCAGGCTACCCCCTCCCCTGTGTACAAAAACTGGGAAGGCTGGTTGGACTTGCCACTTGTCCAGGTTTCCCCTGAGTTGACTGGAAAGAGGCCCACAAACCAAGCTTTCCAGGTCCACAACCTGGAAATAATATGCCGCCTCATGGTGGAACCAATATCAGCGGAAGTGACCAACAACCAGGTTGGGGAGTTTGTAACAAAGTTCACAGCTCAAGGCCACTGCAGAAACACTTGCTGTGACCTCAAGCCCAAATAGAGGAACTTTGATTTTGTTCACACACTTCTAGATTTGATATTGATTTTGTCCCTGACAAAGAAGCTCTGGGTCAGTACGTAAGCAAGATCAGAGGAGCACACAATGGCTCAGCCCTGAGTCTTTCTTCGAAACAGCTTCCCCACATCACACGCAGACACTGCAATTTTCGGGCGTTTCGTTTGGATCCAGTTGGCGCTTTTCCCCACTGAACTTTCCACACACCTGAACGATGAGCTGTTTGGGTCTGGTCTGAAGGCTTCCACCACATGTTCATGATGGTTTTGGTCAAGCAGCATTAACGTCACCTGCGTAGGAGAGCAAAAGCAGAAGTAAGAGCAATGAACTTCATCTTTGGCCCAAAGTCTTCCGTAGATTTGTGCATGACATCCGATGCGCTGGCTCTGTTGTTGTTACACACAACTTTTATCGCGTTTGAACTGCGTATAAATCAGTTGTACGGTAAATGCTCACGATTTTTTTTGCACACCACACCTGTCCACTGATAACGTCATTTATCGAGTCAACATTGATCGGACTCCACGAAATGCTGACACTTTCTTCTCAGGTGATTTCCAACAGTTTCAATGAATACTTGCCCTTTGTCTGAAAGGCCACTTGAGCAGTGCGTCATAGGTGCCCTTCATAACGACGAAGAACAGCGACACATGTGTTCCCTTGCCCATTCCGTCTCCGTTCAGATACAGACGAGCACACATTTTGTATCCAGTTCTGCTCGTGAAGAACGGAGAAGAGTAAATCGACGTCATCTGGCCGGAGATCGCATCTTGACGCTTCTTGGCAAAGTCACTGATCTTCCAAGTCATCGTTCCATCGTACACTGTCTGGTCCATTGCCTGCAACAGAAAGGAAAAGCTGTGTCCAGAAGAAAACTTTTGAAAGCTTGCTGCAAGGGGATCTCTCCACTGTCTGTGCCAGTTTTCTCGAAGATAGACAATCTCAATTGTCAAATACATTGCACCAACCAATCGACAGAAACAGCGACAAGAAAGTTGCGTTTTTCGTGGCGCAGAGTCTGACCTGCAGTTTGAGATCGAGCTCTGCGATGGACAGGTCCTTGAGCTGCATCCCCTTCTCGAGCTGCTTCGCTCTCCGCTCCAGGGTCTGCACCATGGTCTTCAGCTCTCGGTTCTGTGCGGCAGCCTGCTCAGCCTCCTCCCTGCGACAACAGAATCCACGGGTGCCATCCACAGGAAATCTGGGCCGCACAAGTGCCCTTCAGCAAAGAGCAGAATATTCCGCGCTGTCAAGCAGACTTGAGGACAAACCTGAAGCTCTCCAGCTGCTGCGTGATGATAGCGAGCGCGTCTTCAAACTGGTTCACCTTGTTGTCGGTCATGCTCACGCGCACGTTGATGTCGTCGCCGTCAGGTCGGCCGCGCGGGCCGCCCTGGCCAGGAATGCCGCCTCCCAAGGCTCGTCCTCCGACCGCCCCGCCCCCTGTCGCTCCGCCCTTCTCCGCCGGCGCACCCGGAGTCTGCACCCCAAGGGCAATCTGTGGTTATTCATTTAGCCTGGGCTGAAGCTGAGGAAAGCAGTGAGGTTTGGCACCAGTCTCCGCCCAATTAGAATAGCTAACTTACGCTGCAATCCCGTTTTATTTAGCAGATTAGATTTGGAAATTTTCCTCAACAATTGATTGTGGCTTGTTGGATTTGGCGTCGGTGGTGGTTTGAACAGACGGACTTCAAAGCAGCAGGAGAAAGGTGAATATGTTCAGTTCGTAAGCGCTTGAGTGTTATCAGGTGCAGAGAATAGAAGCCCGAAGCCTCGATCAAACTTGCTGCAACAGGACTTATTCCCGATGGCCGCAAGTTCTAAAATTGTGGTAGACTTGTTTGCCCGAGTGTCAAAACATAGATCTACACGTCGTTGCTTGCCGGTTTCTGTCTTCAGTGAACACAAAGCAAAAGAGTGAAGGCTCTCACCTGAGGCTGGCCAAGTTGTTGCTCAATTTCAGTCACTTTCCGAAACAATCTCTCCACATCCGTCGACTTGGCTGAGGAAGGGATGGGTACAGCATCAGAAACGATCTGACCATCATTCGCCATTCTTTTCACCTACAAAATTCAATGGGGACTCGCTCATTGTTCAAGGAAGCACGGAGGCGGATTGTTTGTCACAGCGCCGCAGGGGTCACAACTCTCATGGTGTGCTCCGCAGACGCAGTTGACCAACCGTGGTCATTCCCGACAAAAAGCAACAGAAAAGTATTGGACACAGAAAAAAAGGAAAAGCATTCGGAAGAGAACAATAGCAAACCTTCTTTTCCATGAGGAACACCTTTTCGGTCAGTGCGACGATGTGGTCTCCGGGTTCAGCGTTGATGTGAGCTTTCAAATCTCCTTCCACCTGCAATTTGCAACCGGTCAACATGAACAGCAAATGAAAGTCAACAATCCGATTTCATCCAGTTCAACTGAAATTCAACCGGAGCTGCGAAGATGTCTGTGAAGGAGGTGAAGGATTCTTCGCGAGGGGCACAGCAGGTTACCACAGACGAGCATTCATGTTCTGAATTGTTCAGCTCAGGGAAGGGAGAAACGCAGTTCAGAAGCCAAGCCGTTCTGGCGGGCAAAGTTCTGCTGACCAACCACGATTGACCAACTGTGGGGTACTTACAGTTCGACCACAATTCAACGGACATATTTTGGCGCGAGCTTCACAGTCTCCCACTTCCTTGTCTTGATGCTTTGCGAGCTGAAAGGAAAGACAACATCGGTGCAGTCTCTGACAAGGCCTGTCAGCAATTGGCTCGGCCACAGCAAATGCTGGGTCAATAAAATTGGCGTCCCGGCCTTCACCTCCTACCTCAGCTCGGGTGAAGCCTTCCCGCCTACATCCCTGACACTGCACTGGGAACATGCTGCATTCTTTGTTGTGAGTCTACAAAATTCAAACAGGTGATCGGACCGGAACAATGTTGGTCGGTGGATGTTCTTTGTTCTCGGTTGTTTTGTTGTCCCATCTGGCCATTGATGGATCAAGCTGATTCCTCGTCAAACTGGATCCACTGTTTTTACCTCCAAATCTTTTGCCAGCACATTGGAGTTGCAGTAAGGACAGACGAGGACCCGATGCGAGCACTCGCTTTCCCTGTGCGTCTCGAACTGGTGTTTTGGAACCTGCTTCCCGCACTCGCAATCAATCAACTGGTACTCGCACTCACTTTCATGAACCTGACAAGGAAAGACGAAAATGAGAATGCACAACATTCGAAACGACATGTGTGCGAAACATTTCTGGGGTGTTCAAGAGAAACACAGGTGCTTGAAACGAAAATAACTTTGGCAGCACGAAGGAATAACCAGTGAATGCTGATGTCATGTTCTGCTTTTGAAAACAGCGCAAAAGTCCACAAAACAATGATGGCGAACGGACAGAACAAAAACCCACCACGTAGACTTTGAAGGAGCCGCTCCACGTACAGCCCGGACTCACGCACTTTGCGTTCATATTGGCGAATTCGCGCTTGATGGCGTTGTCTGGAAACGTCTGAAGGGACAAACGATGAGCAATGCAGTGAGAAAGTCTTTGCAGTGGTGTCAAAAGACTTCATGCGACGAACAAGTTCCAGTCCTGGTTCAACCCTGCTGGGTGAACGGGTCAGACAGAGGAGGACCAAACGGTTGGTACCTTTTTCAAGTCACTGTATTCATTTTCCATTTCTTCCTTTTCACACGATGGACAGGTAATTTTCTCATCTCCCGCGGTGCTGGAAAAGAAACAAATCGTCTCTGACCAAGCCAAATGTCAACACATGCTGAAACTTGACCTGAACAGAACTTGATCTCGTTCTCGGAAATCTCCAATTGTTGGCAGCGCTGTTTGCAACACCGATGGTGCAAACATGTCTGTTCACATGACCAAGCCACAGATCAATTTTATATCCTCCACAAAAGCTTCGTTGAAAGAATGTCTCACAGAAGTTTGTTCTTGATGCAGCTGTCGCAGAAGCGATGTCCGCAGAAGCTCTGTATGGGGATTCTAAGCACAAGCTCGCACAGAGCACAAAGATATTTCGGATCCACATTTCCATCGTTGATAATTTCCTTGGGGAACCCCTTTTTGAAAGTTTGGTCAGGACTGGCTGCAGCCATTGTGCTCTTCAAGATGTACAACTTGCGTTTTCACAAGAGAAACACCTGAAACGAGAAGTTTGGAATGACAGACGAGCAGGTCATAACAAGACCGAGGCGATCCCACTTGTTTATGCGCACTGACTGGGTGCCCTCTGCACCTTTGGACTTGAGCATCACTTGCCAGAGATCACCAGAAACAAAGAGAAAATTCCGTTTGGTGGGGAATGCTCTCTGAACTGTATGACAGCAAACAACTTTTTAGTGCTTTGTGACAACAAGGAAATCTCACCAAAGTTTCTTGTCGATCCGGAAGTTTGTCAGGAGTGTTGCCTTCGATGGCTGTTCTATTTCACTGCAACATTCCAGTGAAACAGAACAGCCATATGGTCAGTCGAAGTTGTCCAAAATGTCGGTGTATGCTTGATTTCTGCTGGAGTCACACATGCAGAAAATTGAAATCTGTAAGCACAGAAGAAAACAACCTCACATCTCGAACAGAACACAAAGAGGAGTCCTTTTCGAAATGTCACGATGAATTGGCAGAAAAGAAAGCTTTCTGCTGAAGACAAGGCCGAGATCTAGATCCGGACATGGGACACGTGTTCACTTCTCACTGCTGAGTCACGCCCACACGTCTTCGCACAAGAACTTCCTCACAAATCAATGGAAACATCTGGGTGATTCGTCGTGGCCAACACCCAAGCAGAAAGCGTCCCAGACCTACTTTCGTAATTCGGCGAAAAAAGTACTTTTCTGCGCCAAAACGTCAACAGGCTCCTGAAGCCAGATATCTGGATCTAGTGCCACGGCCCACATCTAAAGCCCTTTGGAGTGCATTTGTGCTTTTCTTTCTTACCTTTTTGTGTTGTTTCCTTCTGTCGTTGCGATCCGTGCTCTCAATTCAGGAAGAAATTGGAAATGACCCCCAACATTATTGAAATAGAACCGCCGTGCAACCATGAGTGTCAAATATGGCGGACAAAACCGCCACGCCTCCTCACAGGCTCCATCTCGCGCCTCGGTGGTTTTATGTCACTTCCGCTGTCGGCTTCGGGAAAGTTGCACGTGTTTTGAAACATGTTTTGAAACGCGGGAGCATCGTGCGCAGGATGCTTCCCGCCGTGAGGTATCCAATGAGAACTCCGCCACTGCAGAAAGGATGCAGAAGAAGCCATGCTGCCTGCAGGTTCGCCAGTGGACATGTTTTGAACGGGAAATTATCTCCTTGAAATTTGGATCAATCGATCTGTTTTGTACCGACTGTGCCAGTGAAGACACTTTCGAAGATCTGGATCTTCGTGTGTGTGGTGGTGTCCCAAAACCCGCCCACCAATTGATAGAGATGAATATCTTTGTGGATGCAGGTCGAGGGTTTCTTCACTGATCTATATCAGTGATTTCCACTTTCACTTGACGCTGTAATCACAAGATCGTGCTGTCATGGCTCGGGAATTCACAGGCAAGGAAGGAAATATTTTTCAATTCATCGTTTTGCAAGTTGATTGGGATTGAACCAGTCGGTTTCGCAAGAAATAAAACGTCCAGACACGTGTGGGAAATCTGCAAAAAAATACCTGATGGCTCTGAACTATTTGTGATGTGCAGGCTGCAGCGATGCTCGAGGCTGGATCCGCGCTTTGTTCATCATGTTGCTTCAGGCTGCAACGTCTGCGTCGCTTCACCGGAGGGGTGGTATGTTTCGCTTTCTTGGAGAAAAGTAATCGAGCTTGAAAACATGGCATGCAAATCACGCTTTCGAGAACTTGTTCGAAAACGCACCTGTCAGCATTTTAATGCTTTGCTTTCAGAATTACAACCAGGTTGGATCAACTTGACGGTCAATGAGCCGTTCAACTTGACATGTAAACTCAACCTGAGCCACAGTTTGTTCAGAGGACGCTTCCAGGCTTCCGATGTGTACTTCGCAATCGATGGAAAAACTGTCGATTCCTCGTTCTCGTTTGTGCTCAACGAATCTCACATTCAACTTCGCCATCCTGAAGCCACTCCGCAAATGAATATGAAACATGTGGCTTGCTTTCTCATGCCAAAAAGGACAATAGTGGACGAACAGTGGATGCTTGTTGGCTGTAAGTCTTTGCGCGACTCTGTGATCAAGAAAAAGGATTCAACTGCGAAGAATCTGAATTTCTGTCGACAACTCTTTGGTTGAAAATTTTACGTTCTGGACATTGCCTCTGTTGCAGACCCTCCACATCCACTTCACATTACCTCCGCCACCGTTTTCAATTGGACACAACTGATATTTGAGTGGCAGCAGAAGGAACGAAATCCGTTGTACGTTCCAACAGTAGAAACGTGGTGGAAGCACGAGTGAGTTGTCTTTTTGTGGAAAGGAAACAAACGGATTGTGGTGCAAGATGTATACGAGACACAACACTCACTCGTTATCCTTGCAGAAACAGCACGTATCGCAAGTGTACCAGTGTGAACGACACAACCAGTGGGAAATGTGTGGTCAACATACCAAGCCTTCAGTGGCACGATACCTTGCACCTCAAGGTCAACGCTTCCAACTTGGCGGGTAAATTTGAGACGAAACCCCTGATGTTCGCCGTGCTTGAGAGAGGTGAGCGCAGAAGTAGCACCAGTCCGTTGCCGATTACTGTCTGGATGAAGTCCAGCGTGCAGATCGATGCAGTAGCGTTGTGCTCGTGTCCTTTCAGTGAAGCCTGACGCTCCTCAAGATCTCGAAGTTGTTGTGTTGTCCCCAAAAAGCATTTCAGTGCTTTGGACTCCCCCTGTCTCCCGCACAAACCTCACATGCACCGTCACTTGTGCCAGTGAGTGGGGTGACGTACGTCAGGTGAGCAAACTACACATGGAAGAAAGAATTCAGTGCTCGTGCAAAATCAGAGAATGGAAGATGATGAGAAACGGAACACCATTTCCAAACACAGCTCAAGTCTGGAGATGACAAGTGTGGTTTGACGTGCATCCTTGTCCGCCTGCTTTCAGCCGTTTGGTTTTCTATCCAGATAAGTGTTGTGGTGGCGATGGGAGTGAAGGAATCACCGAGAGTGGAGAAAGTAGCGCTGGAGGAGCTGACGCCGTACACTCGTTTGAACGTCAGCGTCGCCTGCGTTTCGACGTTGGGAGGCATGTGGAGTGATGTCGTCACAGTCAACAGCAGCACTCCTGCTTCAGGTAAATGTTTTGCTGCAACAAGACTGGAGCAAGAGGAGAGAACTGATTTTTGATGAAACTTTTGCGTTGGAGATTTCATTGTTACGAGCGGAAGAAGGAACCGTAATAAAGGAAGTGAACCCAAAGTTTTTGCATGTTGAGGACTGCTGTCGTTCAGTCGCTGTTTTGTGCCAATCGCGGTTTGTACGACTTATCTTGAGATTGTGCCACTTTGCAACATTTCTCACAGTTCCCCTGGGACAACCTGCCACGACCGACGGTGCATACTGCGTGAAGAGGCACGAAACGAGCAGAAACGTGACGGTCTTTTGGAAGGTAGATCAGTTGTTCTCGTTCAGCAAGACACAGTTGCTGGAAGTCTCGACGAAATATTCGGCAGCTTCTTTGGCAACTCCCAATACATTCTTTCCACATTCGTACACATTTCTGTATGTTTCAAATATTCAGAATTTTTGGAAGCTTTTGGGTTGTTGCACTCCGTGTTCAACCTGTAATTTGACCTCCTTTTTTGTGCGCAGGCCGTTCCTCAAAGGCTGCTGCAAGGTCCGATGGCAGATTACAGAGTGCGATACGTATCTGGAGGAAAAGTTCACACAGAGCTCGTTCCGGGGCATCTCCAAAACTTTACCATTGTGAACTTGAGTTTGGATGAAGAGTGTGAAGTCTTTCTCGATGTGTCCAACACAGTTGGATTCAACGACACTGCCGAACTGAAAGTGATCACCATTCCTCCTGTGTCTCCAGGTGAAAATATTCTGCTCAAAACGTTTAGAGCGTCGTGTTTCTTCTTCGGCCTTCAGTGCAAAGAAATAGACAGGACCACACCAAAATCATGAACATGGAACAGACATTCCAACAAAATGATTTTTTGCTGTGTTTCAGTGTCTGAAGGGCCAGTAGAAACGATGGTTGTTGCTGATTCTGATGACACAGTGACTGTGAGTTGGAACTCGAGTGCTCACAGTGTTCTGGCCTGCACCGTCTTCTGGTGTGAACATCGCAACACGGCAGTTTGTGAGGTCTGTTTTGAACCCAACCCCTCGAAACTATCACAGCCTCAGAATTCAAAACGATCAGTGCAAACTTTATGTGTGTGTGTGTGTGTGTGTGTGTGTGTGTGGTCGTTGTAACTTGGTTTGTCTGTCCCCGTCTTTGTTAATCTTTGAGCTGAATGCTTTTATTTGTCTTGCAGTCAGAAGTCCAGTGGGAAGTCCTCCCAGGTTCCATCACCTCGCACAGTCTGCACCTGTCTGACGGTTACCGTCACTTTCGCTTCGGTGTTGCGCTGCAGTCCGAGTCGGGTAACCACGGCATTGAGTGGACTCCGTGCGTCTTTGATGTGAGGAGACGTAAGCAAAACGTTGTTCTTCGTTTGGGACAAACACACACATATTTCCCAGCAACGTAACCATTTTGGGAAAGAAGACATAACAGATTCGCCTAATACAGTCAACAGAACCAGGAACCATGTCACGCCAGCAACAATTGATTTTCATGCAAAGGCCTTGAGTAATGACGCGTGTCCACACTGGCAGATGCTCTTGTTCGTCAGCAACTGAATCGAACGTCAGCACTGCACGGTTCACAAATGTCTGTTTTGTTATGCAGATCCAGAAACACCAAGGATAATGGATGTCACTGATGTCACCGAGTCAAGTTTGAAGCTCTGGCTGCAGAGGCCTCACTGTCGATACGGTGCTGGACCTCAGGTGTCTTACCGGATTCAGTGGTGCTTTCTGCCTGCCGCTGAAAACTCGCCGTGCCCAGGTACACTGTTTGAACACACCACAAACGTTTGTGAACGATTCATTCAGACTATGGTTGTTTTGCGATGAAACAACTTGTGGAGATTTTTGCCTGACAATGTTGCAGTTCGTGTGATTTTGTCTCTCAAGTCACCGTCTTGATAGATTTCAAAATGGAGATACAAAAAGACGTTCGTGCACGTTTTTACTTGTTTGCTCTGGAGACAGAGTTTCGTCCACGTTTGGATGTGAAGCTTCAGACACACTTTGCATCTGAAGCTTGCCTTTCCGTGAAAAATTGACCACGCCCCCTGTATGGATGTCTTGGTTGGATTCTAACGACAAGATTATTGGAGCAGACATTTACTATCCTGATTCATTCAAGTGAACATTGTGACACCAAACAATGCGCAACAGAATCATGACAACAGTGAACTTGATATTTTGCAGAAGAATCTCAAAGCAAGACGTTGTCCGCCAGCTCAAGTCGTCCTGTCGAGATCACTGGTCTCGAGGACAACAGGCAATATCTCGTGCAAGTGTGGGGCGTCTCCAGTGAGCGCCTCCGCTCGTTCACACCTGCGACCAGACGCGTCTCCACGCAACCTGCGCGCGGAGGAATCTCAGACACCGTCATCTGTCTCATCGCAGTGTGTTCGCTGGTTCTTCTGATTTGTGCTGTCACTGGAGTGCTGGTGATTTGCAGGTGAGAAGACACGAGAGCTATCTGACAAATAGATCTAGTGCTGTAGTAGATTTAGTCTTGCCCACCGGGATTCCAGTTGACTGATCAGGTCGGACTCAAGGGTGGATGGGTCCAGGATCTGCTGAAACAATTTTGCACCTGCGTTGCAAGTGTTGGCTTTTTTCCGGGGGGGGGGGGGCTTTCCTGGATCCTGCGTTGTCACACCAAGCGAAAGTCAAAACAATCGATTTCTTTGTGAAGAGAGACAAAAATTGTGCGTCGGGAGGTTTCCAACTCGAGTTTGCCATTTGTTTTATTTTCAGAAAGGGATTTCGTTTCTGGAAATGGTTTGGCGGCTTACAAGTTGAGCCTCCGGACAATGAAGTTTGTCGGGTGGACGCTGAAGCGGCGAATCCGCCGTCTGCACCAGGGGGCGCGTACGCTGAACCGTGCTCGAGCGAAGACGACCTGCCCCGGCTGCCTCCGGCCACACGATTCGGACCCGACGGAGACTCCGGTGTCACCACAGACGCAGCGCCCGCGGGGTACAAGAAGTGTCACTATGCCTTGTCAAGTAGTGTTCAGCGAAAAATAAGGCGAACCAAAAGGAAGCCCCCTCTTGTCTATGTGGACCAAGATGTCAGTCAGAGATGCGATGCGACCAGCAGTTCAGGTGAGCAGGAGAGAAGAAAGCCAAAACGAAGGTCAAATGCGTTCAAAGCAGAAAAGGGGAAACTGAGAAGAAATGACGGAAAGGTGCAGGAAGCATCAGAAGTGGACAGTCTGTTGATGGAGTCCATGTCTTCTTCTGAGTATGCGAGGAGTTTGTCTGAGAACCAGCGGGACACATCCGTGGATGCTGCTGAAGACGAACTGAAGGATGAAACGAACGAAACCAGCGAAAGTGCTCTCGGCTTGTCTTGCGGAATTGTGCGCGATCGTCAGTTGGACCCAGACGATCTCCCAGAGAACCCCGATTTCCTGCCCACTGAAGACAATCTCGGTTCAGCCAGCGATGCTGCAATGCTGTCGGACGCTGCTGTGCCGCAGAAAGGAAAAGGCAAGCATCACATGATGGACAAACCAAATGCAACCCAAGCGTCAGATTCCTCCATTACGCATCAGGAAATGGGTGGTGTTGAGTGCGAGCACCGGCGTGAAGAGGAGGCAGATGAGGGTGCAGATGGCTTGGCCTGGGATTCCAGTGAGGAGGAGGAAGATGAGTCTGGATACAGAGTCCGCGCGACGAGTATGCAACACGTCTTTATCAGAGAGGATTCGGGCAAAGAATCTCAGAGCGAGTCAGCCAGTGACTCGGATGAAAGTCACGAAGAGCTCAAATGAATGTGAGTATGCCAATGAGTTTGTGTTTGTACCACCAAAGGCCACAATGACGTCTATGGACATGTGACATGCAAAAGCGACATTGTCCCGCAGTGTGAAGGCTCTCAAGCGCGTACTCATATCATTGCAGTGGATGGATTTTCACACTGACACTGACAACATTTGACGCAACCTTGCCATGTGCTCATGCAGAAAGCGGATGTTGAACAGAACAGTGCAGTGTTCTTCGCCCTCGTTCGCGTTTTTGTCTCAAGTTGTGACAAAATATCTCATTTTTGGGGACATCTGGGAAAAAAATCATTGTTCACACATGTCAGAGCGCTCAGAAATGACACGAACAGCATGTTGATTGGCGCAAGCAAGGTCTGGAGGTCTGGATGCGTGGACGCTGATACCTGGGTCTATTCTGTTCGGAAACAAAGCAGGGCTGACAAGCATACAGGGTGGGTCCTCAACCACGAAAAACTTACCGGTACTTGTCCCGTAGTTTTGCTGTGCAGGTTGTACGTATTCTTGTCCAAACATTTGATCTCAGTCGACCTTGAGATGTTGGTTGAAACAAAGTCCATTTGCTCTCCCCCCCACCCCAGGCCAAACCCCATGCAGGTGGGACCGGTGTTGTGTGCCCCGCATCCCAATCCTAAATCCGCAAGAACGGGCTGGGTGTTCTTCGCCCTGACCGATGGCAAGAGTGCAATCTGATCGCCTGTCCGTCACTGAATTGTTGCTGGCTCCACAAATGAGAAGGGAACCAGTTGAAAGCCTTTTCTGGCAATCTCTGAAAGACAATCTTGTGTGGGATCCAAATGGTTTTCGCTTTGGGCCACTTTTTGCCAATTTTCCTGCGTGCGACGCGAGTCATAAAGTGTCTTTGTTTTGCTTTGTTGATGTTTGGTTTTGATTCCGCGTGTTCTTGTCTCCAATTCTGTGTTCATGGGTGCACCTGTGCTGTCTCACACAACGGGTTCTGTGCACTAATGATAGTCTACCACGGGAAAGAAATCATCAGTATTTGTGTGGCTTGTCACAATTTATCTGGTTGCTCGAACACAAACTGTGACGTGGATAAATCAGCTTGTACCAAACACGATAGTTTGTTTCTGTGCCGTACCGCATGTCTGTGTTGCAGACGGCGCGTGCAAAACGTGCAAAATGCGAAGACTTGAGGCTTAGAAAGCAGAACAGATTTGGTTTAGCTTCTTGCCAGGAAAAAGATTTTCATCGTGTTGCAATCCAAATTAGACATTGTCCCAGGAGACAGATATTTGTCCAGGGAGGAAAACGAGACCGGAGAAGAATTGATAAAATCTGCTTTGGTGGCAGTGGAAGCCCAGATATCAAGGGCAGATACCGTGTTTTGGGGTTCTTGTCTCGACTCCCAGGATCGGCAGGGTGATTCCACTTTGATCAGACGTGACGTAAGAAATCTGGAACAGGAAAGAGGGTGGTGTCGATCTATTCTGAATTTCTCGAGGTGTCAGAAGCCTGAATGACACACTTGCACGTTTTGGTGTGCAACGAATCCAATTTGTTCTCAGGCTGCAAAGTTCGCTTGTGCAGATGCACCGAAAGACGAATCACTTCGTGCACGTTCGGCAGTTTGTCAGTCGTTACTTCGTCTGAAAGTCTGTACAATCAGGCTCGATATGAGCCCAATTGTATTTGATGACAACGATCTCCGTCTGCAAAGTCTGTTGCGTCAACTTTTCATGCCCCGTCGACTTGGCGGTCGGCCTGTGTCTTCCCGCAGCGTGTGCAAGACTCCCTCCCACAAGACAGTTGGCAACCCCTGGGGGGTGACGAATCACAAAGGCAGGAACCCCACCCCCCGTCCTCAAACAAAAATGTACAATATTTGACACCGCAGGTCCCCAGAACCTCCCTCGACCCCTTTACTGTCACTTGCTGCAGAGATGCTGGCGACGCCGGCTCAGTTCTCGAGGGCTATGATGCCGATTCGGCGCGTATCTCTACCGTTTCGTGTTCTTGTTCAGCACCAAGACACGAAGAAGTGATTTGAACAGCCTCAACCAATCACCCGAAATTTCATCACAGTCGCAACAATTTCGGTGGTTTTCGGTCATTTCGACGTGACTGCCTCCTGGCTTCGTTCTTCGAACGTTGCGTGGACTTCCACTGCAGACAATGCCGGAATCCTTGTTCTGCCACTTGAATTTTGTCTGCCTTTGAAGAGGTGGACTTCGAAATGCTTTTTGTCGAAACTCCGACGGACTGACTCCCACTTCCTTTTGGCGCGTTGGTTTTGCTCTCACCTGAACCACTGAACAGTCCACGCCCCCAAACTCCGCGTAGACAGAGAACAATGAGAACTTTTTTGTGGAAAAGTGTTGACCTTTTGATTTGCAGTGTGCACATGTCACTTGCAAGTGTTCTTGTGTCAGACGGATTCCCATCATTCAGACACTCCCCCCGTTTCTGTCGCTGTGGTGGACCATGCGGTCTGACGTCTTCGTCTGTTGGTCGTGCGTGTGATCTGGCCTTCGGAAGGTGTTCTGATAGTTCTCTACACCACCAAAGCGAACGAAATGCCACTGAAGAAGGAAAGGTCCACACGTTGAAACGTTGATTCGAAGCAATCTAGAAAATAGCGTTTTCAGCGGGGCATTAATTCCTTCTCTTCACTACCCCGTACAAGTCTAACCTGGTTTGGCAGAGACCTGCAGGGCTTCGACGACGTCTGTGTGCTGACTGCACTCAAGTAATTTGTATGGATGTGCCCAGAACAAGGGAGACAAAGGGCGCTTTAAAAAGAGGGGTAAGGCTGCTGTGTTTGCACAACATTGTCGACTCATTTGTTCAATAAGGGCTCCGAGAGATGTTGCATGCCGGTGAAGCCGAAGGGATGAGAACAGTCCATGCTGACTAATGGATGGAAACACACACCCTCCTTGCACATTGACATAAGTTTTGCTTGGAACTGCACTTCTGCAGCAGAGAATTTCGGAATTTGAGCCTGTACTCGTTTGGGGCCTCCATCCAAACGAACCAAACTGAAGTCCATTTTTCGTACAAAAACAACGAGCACGATCTCCCCGAAACCTTTGTTTTCGTTCAGGCACAGAAAATTCTGACTTTGATTCAGTTAGAATTTTTTTTGTCTGAATGTTATTCCCAGTCATGTTGGTGCAGGATCAGGCGACGAGCAGACTGTCATTGGATTTGCATTTGGCGTGGTGGTCGTACGCCTCAAAAGGACCTTGACGACAATGCAAACGAATGATTCGAAGCACCAACGCTTGCACGTGCATGGCTTCAACATGTTTCGTGTTTTTTCCTCACTTCCACTGTTCGACCCTTCTATAATAAGCTTTCCCTGGGGCAACGTGCCTGTGAATGGCAATCTGAGGAGTCTGCAAAGCGACCCAACCTTCTTGGTATTCAAATGTTTGTCAGAAGCGTTCGTGTTGCCTCAGGTGGCCCCAAACCTCGCTCTTCTATTCAATTTATTGTTTGATGGATTGAAGCAAGATGAACGGCCGTGCGACGGCAAAGAAAAACGGCCGTGTGTTCGAGGAAGCTGACGTTTCACGATGACGAAGTCTTGTTGGTCTGTTCTGCTTGCGAACCAGACTTTGAAACGCGACGAAAATGGGACTTCGCGTCGTCACATGCAGGCAAGGAAAGTTTTGAAGAGGACTGCAGGCTGGGCTCTGAAATCGTTTGTCAGAATTCAGGAAGCGTTGCACGAGCACCACTCCCTCAACTCCATCTTTTGTGTGATTTCCGCGCCGGTGGGCGGTTTTCGCGCCCGTGGGCGAGAGAGCTCTTCTCTTTCAGTCCATCAACGTTCTTCTTTCGTTGTGCCAATTTGACGACAATAGAGGACAATTGGCGAAATGTCACAGGTCGCACAACTTTTTTTTTGCGATTTTGCTGCACGCTTCTGCAGTGTGATGAATCACCATATTTCTGATGGATCCAGAGAAGATCTTGGATCCTGGACCCCCTGACCCTTCAAAAAGAAAGTTATGTAGGTCTAGCTCCTCAATTGAGCACCACTAGTCCTGAAAAGCAAATGTACCCTTCAGATCTATTTGCGCCACAATCACCTCCAGCTATGCCGCCTTGACTTCCATATTGGCCTCATTGAGACAGGTCGTGCAATGTTCGCTGAAAACTATTTCTTTTCCTTGGTTGGCGATCCCACTCGTGCAAAATTCGTTTTCAAGTCATGACGAATACGTCTGAATTACTGCGTGTACATTAGGAACGTGGGCGTAACAGACAATTCTGATTTTATATTTGCAAATGTCCTGCCGGATGTGGAGTGACGATTGCGGATTGAGACCGTGCAGCAAGGTTCCTCGGACAATACGAGGCAACTTTTTCAGTCGAGACTCCGACGCAAGTATTGTGACAGATACGCTGCAACTTGCTTCACAGATTTGCCGTCATTGTGCGAAGTCCCTTCAGGGCAAGCACCTAGTGGTAGTGAGGTACAGGCAGCCTGGGCCAGATGTCCCTGTCACACTTTGTCTCCCCCCGTATACTTTGTCTCCCCCTGCAGACTTTGTCCCCCCTCCCCCGAGGACTTCCAAGAGGTAACAACAAGGTGACTGCTACTCGGGACTTCGCACTGCAGATGCCTTGAGCATTGCTTCTTGTTTGTTTTGGTACTCGTACCACCCAACGTGGGCGCAGATGAGTCTCGCTGAAAATCATTCGACCTGGAGCTGTGCAATCCCGACAGACGTGACAGACTTGGTTTGGTCCTTGTTGAGGAGACAAGAAAAGGGATAGTTCGTATTTTGAATGGTTTGTGCAATGCTGCGTTTTGACAGATGGTTTTGTCTTGTCAAATAAGTGGTACAAGTGATTATGTTTCGACTTGGTAGGATGTTGGCTCTTTGTGAGAAGTGATTTTGGAAATTTGAAAAGCAAATTTGGAATATTAGTCAAAAGAAGCACGACAGGTGCTGCATTGACGAGTCTCCCACGGATAAAGGCCTGCAACCCTTCGTTTCACCGTGATGTGTACGAGGGATGTCGTTTAAGAGACCGCTCGGAGCAGAAACAAAACAGACAAAAAATGTGGGTCAAGAAGGGCAACTTCGCAATGACCTCTGTGCATGAGATTGCCCTCGAAGTGAGGATCAATGATCCTTCTTCCCTTGGGGTAAAAGTTTTCAGTGTCTTTTTGGACGTGGAACACACGCCAGG
>JAAUXT010091048.1_pt1 | contig 19673 bp, 18 predicted proteins | sample 7278171 | NCBI WGS metagenome assembly JAAUXT01 (sample SAMN14350112, study PRJNA611818) | marine sediment metagenome | isolation source: surface marine sediment (1.8m) | place: French Polynesia: Moorea | collected 2018-08 | reverse complement strand
TATCGGTCTCGCCGCCACTCAGGTCAATGTACAGAAGCGCGTCATTGTCATCGATATCTCTGAAAACAAAGATCGCCCCCTCGTTTTCATCAATCCTAACATCTTGGCGCGTGAAGGCGAAGAGGAAATGGAGGAGGGTTGCTTGTCTGTACCGGGTTATTACGAGACCGTGCGGCGTGCAGAGTGGGTCCAGGTCGCTGCCATTGATCGTGATGGCGAACCGTTCGAAATTGAGACGGACGGGCTGTTAGCGGTCTGCATCCAGCACGAGATTGATCATCTAGAAGGCAAGCTGTTCGTGGATCACATATCCGCTTTGAAGCGGGAGCGCATTCGTAAAAAGCTGGAAAAGCAAGCCCGAGCCGAAGCTCGTACCCGTTGAATCTCCAGGACAATCGACAGCTCCCTTGTTGACCGTTGCGATCGACGGTAAGTAAACCGAGCCCGTACAGGTATAACCTCTATGGAGCCGACCCAACGCCCTCTGCGCATCGTCTTCGCTGGCACCCCAGAGTTCGCGCTGCCAACCTTGGATGCGCTGATTACTAATGGCTACACGATATGCGCCGTCTACACGCAGCCGGACCGTCCCGCCGGTCGGGGGCGTCGACCGCGGGCCAGTCCGGTTAAGGCCAGGGCCATGGAGGCGAGTTTACCCGTACAGCAACCCAGAACCCTGCGTGAGCCAACTGCCCGGGCAGCTTTGGCTGGGTTGCGTCCTGATCTGATGGTAGTAGTGGCCTATGGATTGATACTGCCTCAGAGTGTACTGGATACTCCTCGGTTCGGTTGTATCAATGTGCACGCCTCGCTGCTGCCGCGCTGGCGCGGTGCTGCTCCCATTCAGCGCTCGATTCTTGCCGGCGATAGCGAGTCCGGGGTGAGCATCATGCAGATGGACGCAGGTCTTGACACCGGAGCTATCCTGGATACAGCCTCTTGCGCAATCGATCCCGGCATGACGGCAGGCGAGCTGCATGACCGGCTTGCCGGCCTTGGCGCGCGAACGTTGACCACCCTACTCCCCCGGCTCGTTGCCGGTAAGGCATCATCGTCTCCGCAAAACGCATCGTTAGCTACGTATGCCCCCAAGGTTGACAAAGGAGAAGCCGTCCTCGACTGGTCGAACCCTGCCGCCGTGCTGGAGCGCCAGGTACGAGCTTTCAACCCGTGGCCGGTGGCGCAGACCCGAGCCGGAGGTCAAACGCTGCGGATCTGGCACGCCAGCGCGCAGACAGGCTCCGTTGCGGCGGAACCGGGCACTGTTATTGCCGAAGGACCCGCTGGCATCGAGGTTGCCACCGGTAGCGGAATCCTACGCTTGACCGAGGTTCAACTTCCGGGTAGACGGCCACTGCCCGTTGCTGATTTTGTTAACGCTCATACCCTTTCCGGCTTGGTGCTGGGACATCCATGAGAAGCTCAACGAACCACCAGTACAGAGGTAGAAACCATGCCGCCCCCGGGGCAAAGGAGGATTTTCCGCAAGGGGTAGAAACCCGTATGATTGCAGCACGGGTGATTGCCCGGGTGATAACCCGGGGCCGCTCTTTATCTACGGTATTATCGCCGGCCTTGACCCGGGTGCCGGAGCAGGACCAGGGTCTGCTACAAGAACTCTGTTATGGCACATTGCGCTGGTATCTGCAGCTTCGATACCTGGTTGGGCGGCTTTTGCAAAAGCCTCTCAGGTGCCGGGATAGGGAGATTGAAACACTGCTGTGCCTGGGTCTTTACCAACTTCTCCACATGCGGGTACCGGAATATGCCGCCGTGACGACCACGGTAGCCGCCGTTCGCGGTTTGACAAAGCAATCCTGGGCGGTGAGCCTGGTCAACGGGGTACTCCGTAATTTCCTGCGCCGCCGCGCTGAGCTGATGGCCGCGGTACATCAGGATGAGACCCTGGACAGCGCTCATCCCCAATGGTTACTGGAATGTATGCGGTCTGATTGGCCTCACCAATGGCCTGCCATTGTCAGAGCCAACAACGCTCATCCCCCCCAAAACCTACGGATAAATTTAGCGCGAATCTCTCGCATCGATTACCTTGACTGTTTAACCAAGGCAGGCATAAGCGCTCTCCCGCAGCGGCATACTAGCGCAGGCATCACACTCGAGAAAGCCTGGAATGTGGAACGCCTGCCCGGCTTTCGAGAAGGCCTGGTTTCCGTTCAAGATGCGGCAGCGCAGCTGGCCGCAGAGCTGCTGGATCTGCGACCGGGTTTGCGTCTTCTTGATGCCTGTGCGGCACCGGGCGGCAAATTTTGCCACATCCTTGAAACCGAGCCGGCCTTGGCCAGTGCCATTGCCTTGGATATTGATGGGAATCGCCTGGCACAGGTCAAAGAAAACTTGAACCGCCTGGGTTTGCAGGCCCGGCTCATGCAGGGCGATGCCAGGCAACCGGAAACATGGTGGGATGGCATACCCTATGATCGCATACTGCTGGATGTACCCTGCTCCGCCACCGGGGTGATTCGTCGACACCCCGACATCAAGGTGCTGCGGCGGCAAAACGATATACCGCAGCTCGCTCAACGCCAACACGATATGCTGACTCAATTGTGGCCGCTGCTTGCACCAAAGGGTATGCTTCTGTATAGCACATGCTCAATCTTGAAACGGGAGAATGAGTTCAATATTGGCCGTTTTCTCGAACTGCAATCCGATGCCCGCGAGCAACCCATCGCTGCACAATGGGGGCAGGCAGCATCCCATGGCAAGCAGATTTTGCCCGGTGAGACGAGCATGGATGGTTTTTTTTACGCGTGTCTTATCAAGAACCCCAACGAATAGCCAGTGCCTATTTCATTTTCCGGCGAACTGAGAAGCAGTGTGCCGAGTAGCAGCCGCTATCTGCTGCTCGCGCTCGCATTCGTCAGTTCGTTGGTATGGGCTAGCGGTTTCAAGATCATCGACGCCAACACCAAACTGGTCCGAAACGTCTATCGGCTCAATGCCGAGATCGAATACGAGCTCAGTGAATCGGCCCTCGATGCTCTGCACAATGGCGTTCCCCTGACGATTGAGTTGGAGATGGAAGTTTCGCGGGAACGCGATTGGCTTTGGGATGAAACCGTCGCAAGCCTGCAGCAGTTTTTCCGCCTCGAGCATCACGCCCTGGCACGGCAGTACGTCGTTACCAATCTGAACAGTGGCCAGATCGATACGTTTCCCACCCTCACCGCTGCGACCGACTTCCTCGGTCGGATAATGGACTTTCCCTTGCTGGATCGCAGCCTACTCGAAGCAGATGCCAAGTATTACGTGAGTTTGCGTGCCAGCTTGGATATTGAATCGCTGCCAGCACCGTTGCGTCCCGTTGCGTACTTGTCCGGAGACTGGCGCCTGACCAGTGACTGGTTCCAATGGCCGCTTCGATAAGTCGTATCCTCAAGGGGCAGAGGCGATTACTCCCGATGCTGGTTCTTTTCGGCCTGCTGCTGACCGCGCTGGTGCTGATGAGCAACGCCACCCAAAACTCCGCCCGCTTCGGGGAGCTGTACTCATGGCTATTGATTTCCAGTGCGGCCGGGCTGCTCATACTGGCCCTGATGATCGCCCATAATCTCTACCGACTGATAATGCAGTACCGGTTGCAGGCACCTGGCGCTGCTCTGACCCTGCGGCTTGTCATCGTGTTCGTGATGATTTCCCTGACGCCTGTCATGGTGGTGTATTACTTCTCCATTCAGTTCCTGCAGCGCGGTATCGATAGTTGGTTTGACGTGCGGGTGGAAAAGTCGCTGGAAGACGCCCTGGAGCTGAGTCGAGCCTCCCTGGATCTGCGCATGCGCGAGATTCTCAAACAAACCAAGCGCATGGCCGAAGACCTCCACGGCGTCAATGACAGGCTGGCAGCATTCGTATTGAACGATATGCTGGTGGAATCCGATGCGACCGAACTGACGCTGTTCGGGCGCAGCGGACGCATCATTGCGACCTCCAGCATCGACCAGTCAGCGATTATTCCCAACCGCCCCCCCGATGTGGTGTTGCGTCATGTTCGCCAGGGACACAGCTACGTCAGTCTGGATCCGATCGGCAATCTCGGATTCCACGTTCGGGCCGTGGTGCAAGTACCCGACCATAACTCCCGGGGCGGCGTACGTATCTTTCAGGCCTTGATGGAGATACCGCAACGGCTGAGTCTGCTGGCCGATTCCGTGCAATCGGGCTATGACAGCTACCTTGGCCTCATATACCTGCGGGCGCCGCTCAAAAATAGCTTCACGTTGACCCTTTCTCTGGTATTGGTGTTCGGCATCATGGTTTCCTTCTGGATCGCCGTTTATTCGGCTCGCCGCCTGGTGAAACCGTTACAGGATCTGGCAAACGGCACCGAAGCCGTAGCCGCCGGCGAATACGATCAAAAATTATCCCTGTCCAGTAACGATGAACTGGGTTTTCTCGTTCAGTCCTTCAATGAGATGACCTACCGATTGGCCCAAGCCAGGGAGGCGAATCTGCGCAGCCAACAGCTGGTGGAGCGACAGCGCGCCTATTTGGAGATTGTATTGGCACGTCTGTCATCCGGCGTGCTTACACTCGATCACAATGGTAACCTGCGTACCTGCAACACGGCCGCAAGCCAGATACTGAACGCTGATCTAAACGCCCTGGTAGGCAACACTATCATGCACAACACCGAGGACGAGCAACTACGGAACTTTTTTGAATCGATCAATCCCTTGCTGGTCTCTGGAAAAGACGACTGGCGCAAAGAGCTGACTTTGTTCAGCAAAACCGGACGTCGGGTGCTCATGTGTCGTGGCAGTCTGTTGCCCGATTCCGTCGGACTCAAAGGTGGCCACGTGATTGTCTTCGACGACATCACCACGCTGGTCCAAGCTGAACGCGACGCGGCATGGGCGGAGGTTGCCCGACGTTTGGCTCACGAAATCAAAAACCCCCTCACACCGATACAGCTATCGGCTGAACGTATCCGCCATAAATACCTCAAATCAATGGACACTGATAGCGGCCGGGTGCTGGATCGCGCCACTCACACCATTATTCAACAGGTGCGGGCCATGAAAGACATGGTGGACGCCTTTAACGAGTATGCCCGCCCCCCTCAGTTGAGCCTGAACGAGGTGAATTTGAATGAATTCATCGCCGAGGTCATGTATCTTTACCGAGACTATCCAGCAGGCATCGAGATTCACCTCGAGCTTGACGCCGATGAACCCATGATAAAGGCGGATCTGGGACGCTTGAGGCAACTCATCCACAACCTGGTCAAAAATGCAATTGAGGCCATTAAGGATGGTCAAGGTTCCAAGCTTGAAATACACACACGCTGTACCCGAGAAAACAATACCCAATTCGTGGAGCTTTTCTTCCAAGATGATGGGCCTGGTTTTCCAGAAAGCGTGATTGGAAATATATTTGAACCTTACGTAACTACCAAACCCAAAGGAACCGGACTAGGATTGGCTATTGTTAAAAAAATCGTGGAAGAGCATGGCGGCTTGATCAATTTGCAGTCACCCGAGCAAGGAGGTGCCTGTATTGCGATTCGTTTCCCAAGCAACACTGCCACCCCAGAAACGTCAACTGCCGCTGACGTTTCTATCGTGCTTGCCAATACCGAGGAAGCAAGATGAGTGCATATCATATCCTGGTCGTCGATGACGAACCGGATATTCGCAATCTGGTTAAAGAAATCCTTGAGGACGAAGGCTACGACGTCACCACGGCAGAGAACGGCAAAGCCGCTCAGGAAGCCCGGCGAGGTCGGCGTCCCGATCTTATTCTATTGGATATCTGGATGCCTGACATCGATGGCATCAGTCTGCTCAAGGATTGGAGCGAGGGCGATCACCTGCCCTGTCCGGTGATCGTCATGTCCGGCCATGGGACGGTGGAAACGGCGGTTGAAGCGACTCGTCTGGGCGCCTACGATTTCATAGAAAAGCCGCTCTCAATGGCTAAATTGCTGTTGACCGTGGAGCGGGCCCTCGAGGCGGAAAAGCTGGTTCGCGAAAACCAGGGCTTGCGGCGGCAAGCTCGCCCAATCACTGAACCTGTCGGTAAGAGCGAAACCATACAACGTCTCAAAAGCCAAGTACTGCGCATCGCTCAACACGACACGCCGGTGCTGATCTTCGGCGAGCCGGGCACGGGTAAAGAAGTCTATGCCCGCTTTCTGCACGTCAACAGCCCGCGCCGCAGCGGCCCGTTCATCGATGTGGGCGTGGGCTCCATTGCCCGGGAGAATTCGACCCTGGAATTATTCGGTTCCGAACAAGGCGATAAAATCCATTATGGGCGCTTGGAGCGCGCCAGCGGCGGTACCCTATTCTTAGACGAGTTGGCGGACATGGACTTGGAGACCCAATCCAAGCTGGCGGGTGCCCTGGAAAACGGCTCGTTTCTGCGGATCAGCGGAAAGGAACCGGTGCAGGTCAACGTCCGTGTGATCGCTGCCACGCACCGGGACCTGGAGCAGGAGGTGGCGGAGGGACGCTTTCGCGAGGATCTGTACTACCAGCTCAATGTCGTTCCCATACGACTGCCCCCCTTGCGCGAGCATTGTGAGGATGTGCCGGAGCTGCTCAATTATTACGTTAACTTTTTTGTCGATCAGGAGAATCTGGCTTATCGACGCTTTATGATGGCCGCCCAGAACCGTCTCCGGCACTACAGTTGGCCCGGCAATATCCGGGAGTTGAAAAACCTGGTGCAACGCCTGCTGATACTGGGTGTAACCGAGGAAATTACCCTGGAAGAAGTGGAGTCTACGATCAGCAACACCCCCGCTGCGAAATCCCGGGAGGTGGGTAGCGTTCCCCTGGATCTGCCACTACGGGAAGCGCGCGAACAATTTGAACGCGCCTATTTGCTGCAACAGTTCAAGGACTGTGATGGCAACGTCGCTCGTTTGGCGGAGCGAGTGGGGATGGAGAGAACCAACCTGTATCGCAAGCTAAGGGCCTTGGGCATAGACCCCAAAAAAGCCCTCGACACTGACTGAGCCATGAAGGAGCACCATACTGCGTTGGGCCGCTTGCTCACCCACTCTGCTGAGTAGTTCAAAGTGAAAATCCTCATTCTTGGTGCCGGCCAGGTCGGCTCGTCCGTGGCGCATAATTTGGCCAATGAAGCCAATGACATAACCATTATCGATAAAAACGGCACGGTACTGCAGGAACTACAGGATCGACTTGACATCCGCACCGTGGAAGGGCACGCCTCGTATCCCGAAGTCCTATCCCAGGCCGGAGCGGAGGACACGGATATGGTCATAGCCGTCACCAACAGCGACGAGGTTAATATGGTTGCCTGCCAAATGGCGGATACGTTGTTCCACACCCCCACCAAGATCGCCCGTGTGCGATCCGTGGAGTACACCATCCATAACGAACAACTGTTCAGATCCAAAGCCGTACCGATCGATGTTCTGATAAGCCCCGAGCAGGTAGTAACGGATTACATTCGCCATTTGATCGAATATCCCGGCGCTCTGCAAGTATTGGATTTCGCTGACGGCAAAGCCAGCCTGGTCGGTATCAAGGCTTACTACGGGGGTGCTTTAGTGGGCCATGCGCTGCATACGCTACCCAAGCACATGCCCGGTATCCACACCCGAGTTGCCGCGATTTTTCGCCAGGGCAAACCGATTCTCCCCGAGGGTGAAACCATTATTCAGGCCGACGATGAGGTGTTTTTCATCGCTGCCAACAAGAATATCCGTGCCGTGATGCGGGAGTTGCGCAAGCTTGACAAAAAAGCGAAGCGCGTCATTTTGGCCGGCGGCGGCAACATCGGCACTCGCTTGGCACGCGCGCTGGAAAGCCGGTTTCAGGTCAAGATTATTGAGCACAATCCGACCCGTGCACGCCACATTTCCGAACATTTGGCACGCACCATCGTACTCCAGGGCGATGCTGCCGATGAAGACCTGTTGTTGGAAGAGAACATTGAACACACCGATGTGTTCTGCGCCGTTACCAACGATGACGAGGCTAACATCTTGTCCGCCATGCTGGCGAAACGGATAGGAGCCCGCAAGGTGATGTCCCTGATCAATCGGATGAGCTATGTGGAGTTGGTGGAAGGCTCGGAGATCATCGATGTGGCCATCTCCCCCCAGCAAGCCACCATCGGCACACTATTATCCCACGTCCGTCGCGGCGATGTCGTCAAAGTCCACTCCCTGCGCCGGGGCGCGGCTGAGGCCATCGAGGCGATTGCCCATGGTGACCGCAAGACATCACGGGTGGTCGGGCGTCAGATCGAAGAAATTTCGCTCCCTCCCGGCACCACCATTGCTGCCCTCGTGCGCGCCGATGAAGTTATCATTTGTCATCATGACACGATGATCGAAGCAGAGGACCACGTCATACTATTCCTTGTAGACAAAAAGCATATCCCCGAGGTTGAACGCCTGTTTCAGGTCAGCGTCACGTTTCTCTGAACCGCACCGAGGTCCCTCCATCTTGGACATCTTCGTGATTCAGCGCCTGCTGGGCATCCTGTTGATGATCTTTAGCGTGACGATGTTGCCACCGGCCATCGTCGGTGCCTGGTACGGTGACGGTGGCGTATTAGCATTCACCCTGACGTTTTTCGTGACCTTCGCCATCGGCGTTATCCTGAGTGTGCCCGTAATCGATTATCATCACGAGATGCGCCTACGGGATGGCTTCTTAGTTGTCGCGATGTTCTGGTCAGTGCTCGGTTTATTCGGGGCACAACCCTTTATTGTGGAACAGTCGCTCCAGTTGTCGTTCAGCGATGCGCTGTTCGAATCCCTGTCAGGATTGACAACCACTGGCGCGACCGTCATCCAGAACCTGGATGAACTACCCCATGCCATTCTGTATTACAGACAACAGCTGCAGTGGTTGGGCGGTATGGGAATCATCGTACTGGCCGTGGCGGTACTGCCCATGTTAGGGATCGGTGGCATGCAGTTGTATCGAGCCGAGACGCCCGGCCCCATAAAGGATCACAAGCTCACCCCTCGCATTGCAGAAACGGCCAAGAAACTCTGGTACATCTACCTGGGCCTTACCATTGCCTGTGCCCTGGCCTACTGGTTAGCGGGAATGACACTTTTCGATGCGATTTCCCATGCTTTTTCCACTATAGCCATCGGCGGATTTTCGACCCACGATGCTAGCATAGGCCACTTTGACAGCCCTTTGATCATGGCCATTGCGGTATTTTTCATGTTTCTTGCCGGCATGAACTTCGCGCTGCATTTTGTTGTGCTACGCACTTCGAAACCAAGTATTTATTGGGCAGATTCAGAGTTTCGGGCCTACCTCAGCACGATTGCCGCGGTATCCTTCATCACAATTGTCTATTTACATTTCACCCATACTTTTGAGGGTTTCGAAGCGCTTTTGCATGGTATCTTCCAGGTAGTTTCCATTGCGACTACCACCGGATTCACCACCGCGGAGTACTTTGCCTGGCCCGGCTTCCTACCCGTGTTACTGCTGTTCTCGAGCTTTATTGGAGCCTGTGCCGGCTCTACGGGCGGCGGCATGAAGGTGATCCGGTTTTTACTTCTCTACAAGCAAGGCAAGCGCGAAATCATCCGCTTAATTCACCCCACGGCCCATGTCCCGGTGAAAGTTGGAAACAAGGCGGTACCCGAGCGGGTGATAAACGCGGTATGGGGATTTTTCGCCCTCTACGTCGCGGCTTTTACCGTGATGTTGCTATTTCTGATGGCCACGGGCCTGGATCAAGTCACGGCCTTCTCCGCCGTCGGGGCTTGTATCAACAACCTGGGACCCGGTCTGGGGCAAGTCGGTGCCAACTTTGCCGATATCAATGATCCCGCTAAATGGGTATTATGTTTCGCCATGCTCGCGGGACGCCTGGAGGTTTTTACACTCCTGGTGCTTATTACGCCCACTTTCTGGAGACGTTGACGCATCGAGGTCCCCCCTGTGGAGCAGGAGAACAAGTGGAATACGCGTTACCGGAACTCTCGGATAATACCGGAGCCGGCTCGGGTGCTGCAGGAAAATCAACACCTTCTGCCTCCCCATGGCCGCGCCCTGGACCTGGCGTGCGGGTTGGGCGCCAATGGTAGGCTCCTGTCCGAGCATGGCCTGGAGACGCTTGCCTGGGATCTTTCCCCGGTGGCTATCGAGCGCTGCAATACCCTGAGCAAGGCGGCTGGAGTCTCGCTACGCGGTGAGGTACACGACGTCATCAAGCACCCGCCCTCGCCGAAGAGTTTCGACGTTATCGTCGTGAGTCATTTTTTGGAACGCGCCCTTGCCCCGGTTCTATGTACCGCTCTGCGTCCGGAGGGTTTGCTTTTCTATCAAACTTTTACCAAGGCTCGTACGGACGACACCGGTCCGAGTAATCCCTGTTTTCGCCTCGATGACAACGAACTGCTGCACCTTTTTGCCAGTCTCAAGGTGCTGGTTTACCGCGAGGAAGGTCGAGTCGGAAACGTTCAGCTGGGCTTGCGCAATCACGCCATGCTGGTGGCACAAAAGGCTCGACTCAGTAGATTGTCGGCATTCCCGGAGGTGGCCTCTTGAAGCGCTTGTATACCCAGAGATATTGACTGGGCAGGCGCCGGACAACCTCCTCTACGGCTCGGTTGATGAGCGTAACGGAGTCCTCCGTAGGCTCCTGGTTGACCGCTGCCGGTAGAGACTGGAAGTGCAGACAATAGCCCCGTCCCCAGGATAACCGCTCGGCATAGACCGAAAGCACGGGCGAGCCGCTCTTTATGGCCAGGCGCGACAACAGCACCATGGTATTGGCCGGGCGCTTGAAAAAAGGGACAAACATACCTCCGTCCCGGCCAGGGTCCTGATCCGGTAAGATACCGACCATTTGTCCTGAACGCAGGGCCTGGAACAAAGCCCTTACCCCTGCTTGGTTTGTGGGTACTGCTCGAGCTCCAAGACGTTCGCGGCTAGCCCGAACGAGGGTATCAATATCCAAACGGCTCGGGCGATACAGAATGGTGATCGGATAGCGGCTCGATAGGTAGAGACTGGTGAGTTCCCAGGCTCCCAGATGTGGCGTTATTAGAATGACCCCGTGACCTTGCGCCAGGGCCGCCAGCAAGACCTCCTCACCCTGTACCGAGCGGATCAGCCCTAACACCCGCTTGCCATCCCGTAGCCACAGGGGACCCAACTCCAACATCGTTTTGCTGGTCTCAACAAGATTCTGACGCAACAGCTTTGCGCGCGCCGCAGAGCGTAAATCCGGTAAACAAAGTTCAAGATTTATGGCTGCTATCCGACGCTGGTTATTGGGAAACAACCACAACAACCAGCCGATGCCCGTACCGAGACCGTGAACCACCGGTAGTGGTAGCAGGGCTGTCAAGCGCAACAGCGCCGCAATGGGTCCCGGCCGTTCCATGGAAATCAATCGGAATCCATGGAAAAATCATGATCGAGGATAGCAACCGCCCGTTCCGCATCCGTTGCCGCGACCCGAAGCTTGATGCCGCCGACGGCAATGCTGTACAGCCAGTCGGTCTGCACCAAATGCTGATCGGCCAACTCACAGTGAATCCCCTCAGCCAGCAATCGACCCCGCGCGATCTCCGCCTGGGGTAGAAAATCGAAACTCGCTATCGTGACCATCATGGTTGCGGGCGATCAGGGAGCCACAACTAGGGCGAAACGCTCGGGTTGGCTTTGGGGGTCGCAGGGTTGGGCTGCGCGGGGCTCTCGTCGAGTTCTTCATCGAGGTCCTCGAACAGTTCGAGATCCTCAAACCCTTCTTCAAATTCAGGCTGCGGGGGATTACCGTCGTAAATCAAATTGAGACGCCGCTGCAAAAAGGCTTCGCGAAAAAATATGTAGCGATCGAGCGCAGCGTCATCCAGGGCGCGCTCTACCCGCAGCAAGCCCGCGCGAGTATCCACGCCCCGGACCGCGAGTGCAATGACACGGTCGCGTAAGGTCGGATTGAACCAACGAATCGGACTCAACACGAACCAGTCCACCACCAATCCGGGTGCATCCCGAAAAGTGCTCGGCCCCAGAAATGGCAGCACCAGATAGCCTCCCTCCGGGACGCCCCATACCGCCAGCGTCTGCCCAAAATCCTCGTTGTGTTTGGGCAGATCCATGTGGCTCGCCACGTCGAAGAAACCGAGCACGCCGAAGGTCGTGTTATACACGACCCGACTCGTATCCATGGCCGCCTGCTCGAACTTACCCTGGAGCAGACCATTAGCGATGACTACGACATCGTTAAGATTATTAAAAAAATTTGTCACTCCATCATTCAATATACGTGGCAGTACGGCCTGGTAGCCTTTCGCCACCGGCTTCAGAAGATATTGGTCGAACTTATCATTGAACTTGAACACCGCACGGTTGAGTCCCTCGATGGGATCTCTATTCTCATCCTCGTCTTGGGCCATGGAGACGCCACTGAGCAGCAACAGGGTAACAATCCAGCACAGTAGCAAAGGGTACCGAACGAATAGATATTTAGACGTCATAGAGACCACCTGTTGGAGGTAGCAGTGCCTGCTGTAGTAACCGTCGCCTTTACTCACAGAATAACTCTGCCCATGCTTCACAGCAAAAGCGCCCCTATAATGGCATAAAATACGCTCGGAATCAGATTTCCGATGTGAACGCGAGCAATCTCGAGGAGGTTGATACCGATTCCAAAGATGAGTATTCCGCCGGTTATGGTGACAGCCTCCAACACCGCAGGCTGCGAGAGAAACAGCAACTTAGCCGCTAGCAAGGTGATAGCCCCCTGCACGAGCAGCACCGGCACTGCCGCGAACATCACCCCCCCGCCGAGGGAAGATGCCAGCGCAATAGAGGCCACACCGTCAAGGATAGATTTGATGAACAGTGTGGTGGAATCACCGACGGTACCATCCTGGATAGAACCCACGATCATCATGGCGCCGGTCAGATAGAGTAACGTGGCGGATACAAATCCTTCGACAAAGCGCTCTGAACCCGAACGAAGCTTTGTGCGCAACCAATCCCCCAGATTCTCGAAGCGCCGCTCGATGGCCAACGCCTCTCCGGTAATGCCTCCCAGCAACAGACAGGCAACAGCCGGCAAGAGGTTTTTACTGGACAAAGCCATCTGCAGCCCCATAACGATGACCGCAAGCCCGAGAGCCTGCATCACAATCGCCTTGATGCGCTCCGGCATACGCTCGCCGAGCGCTAAGCCGACGACGCTTCCCACAACGATGGCGCCGGTATTGACCAGAGTTCCGACCAAAGCGATTGCTCCAAAAAAGCTTGAGAATAGGACAAGTAGCGATAATATAAGCTGCAAACGCAAGCTGCAATCACTTGCCCGGTAGGCTGCGCAATTGAGGAACAAGCTGATCTGAGAATCATGAAAACCGAGCACTGTGGGCAAACGGAGCTGTTTGCCGCGAATAATGATCCGGAATGCTCGTTTGAACGTCCGGATTTGCTCGTTGGGCTATGGGTGAATCCGACCTTTCGTGTTATCTTGTGAAACCGTTCCCCCCGTACCGTAAGGGTCCGGGGGAACGTGTACAATGATCATTGACTCGCCAACAATGCCCTGGTATCCGGGCCCAGCGGAAGACTGTAATCGAAGGAGGCCAGCATGAGATTATCGGCAGCCCGAATCAGGCGTGTACTGACATAAACCGAGCGCCTACCCACCGCGTAAGTACCCACGACGACAGCGGTCGCATTGTGGGCTTGGCTAAGATTTCTTACCTCACGGGAAAGCATGAACTCGCCAGCGCGTTGCCGGATGAAAACGTTGTCGCGCAAGCGCAGCTCGATCATCGTGAAACCCTGCTGCGAAAAACGCGAGGCGACCTGCTCGGATATGATACGCCCCAGCGCAGAAGAATTCTCCAAATCGTTAATATTTACGAAGGCAGCGGTCAGCATCGGTGCGCGTGTGTCCCGAAGCCAAGGGGCTTGTTGCAGCATACCATCCGCTACCGAATAACTCTCGAATACCAAATCCGCATCCTGCGGTGCCTGACGATTGGGCTCAACGGGTTTGCGCGCACAACCGACGGCGACGCTCAGGCCGATAGAAATGACTATAATGGCAATAGTACGGAAAGTTCTCATCATGCTCATGGTCCGACAACCTCCATGCGTCGGGGAACGGCAACTTGGGTTAGAAACAGGGAATGGTCATAATGACTCACGGTGTAGATGTTACTTACACGAGTGACGAAACGATCACCGCTCTTCACCGAAACATTAATGATGATCTCCCGGCTGGGATCAACCACCAGGTTGGGCGATACAAACTCATTGTGAGTGATTAACTGGACGTTATACCGAACCGGCATACCAGACCTCGGATCGGTACTGATGCTGAAACCCTTTTCCATCAATTGGGTTTTCAGGAGTTGATGAAACGTTGAATTGAATATGCTGCTAGCGGGGCTCTCAACGTACAGTACGGGCCACTGCGTAGATTCAGGACTGACCAACGCTGTCTGTAGACTTTGGGCTATGTCGGCAGCAATCCCATTCCATTGCTCGGCCGACTGCACCGTTCTCTGGGAAGGCGGCACCCAGCCTATACCATCAGGGCTTTGTGAGGCACAACTCGCAAGCCCGAGGGACAAAATGATAAGGGGGGGATAAAGAACTCTCATGGCGTTTCCCTCGGCAAGTAATCTTCCGTGTATCCATCCCAATGGAAATCGTTGTTTCTCTAGCAGCACAAGTGGACTGCAAGCTCTGTTGTTTATACCACTGGTGTCGATTCTTTACAACACCATCCGCTTGACGGTGATACCTGGCCCCCATGGGTCAGAGGCGTATCCGGAGGCTTCAGATCGATTTTAGAAGCCCTCCGGGAAGAGGGTTCGCGAGCCCCAACGCCGGTTACCGGCCTTCCGCTTCGTGATGAAAACCGATGTGAAGGACTATTATGCTTCGATCGACCACACCGTCCTGCTCGACCGGTTGACCGCGGACATCGAGGTCATCGGCCCGATTGAACGGGGGTTTGATTTCCCGGGTTATCACTTCAGCCGCGGCTCCTTGAGGGTGGCGGAGAAAACCGTCGGCAATGCGCACGCCACATGGCACCGGCTTTATGAGCAGCAGCGCTTCGATCCCGAAAGGGACCAACGCCCGGGTGACTATGTGCGTCGTTGGCGTAATTGAGTAACCGCCGGTTTGGATTGCCCGGCGCGCCGACTCCCTATACTCGTCGCGAGGACCGGGGGGCGTCACCGGCCCCCCGGTCAGGAGGATGGGGTCCGTCCCGCCACTTCAGTGGGTCCTTGGCAGCGCCGATGTGATACCTCTGGCTTCACTCAGGGAGGTGCGCATTCTTTGTGGGACCCCGTGCTAGACTCGCACGCGCGCCCACCTCCGGACGCACACGCGCTCATTCAATTATCTGACACTCCGGGACCCCCACCAGGTCTCGGTAGGTTATCAACTGATCCTGGCACGCGTCGACCTGCGGGGACTCGATACACTCTCCGGCGCACTCTTCAACACCGGAGGGGAAACCCCGCCAGCACCGCTCTACCGGCACGTAGGTGGCCTCCGCTAGTACCTGGTTAAAATTCCCCTGATCGATGAAGGATACCGTGAGAAACTCCCCCAACGAATCGAAGACTATACGCCCGCACACATCGAACGCCCCAAGGACCGTCTCATCCAGTCCTGCTGTCGAGAAATCGCACGGGCACTCAAATATCGGCGCCGGGACCACGTTGCATTGTTCATCAAACGTGTCCCCGGACCCGTCAGGAACAAGGCCGTTCGGGGTGCCATCGCCATGGGCCATGTGTGCTTCTACCGCATTCGACGAAATGTTGATCGTGATGTACTCACCCGTGCCCGTGAGATGACACACATCTACCTTTTGGACCCCTGCATGGACGAGCGCCGGGGTTAAAGTCACTGTCAATAACAGTGCCGCCGGGGTTACGGTGGATAACAACGAATGTCCTTTGATGATATTGTTCATGGTTATGCCTCTTTGGTGTTGAACCTTCATTTGACGACTTATAAGGAGTGATTGCATTTTTAATTGCTAACTGAACACCCTCCTATGACCATACAGAACCAACGCTTGAATCCTGCTCACCATCTATCAGTTCTGGAAATTACCCGAGGGCCGGGCTGATCGATAGCGTCCAATGCTTGAACTCCAGTCGTCGAACATCCGTCGAAGCGCTCCGGTCCCATTGTTTAAGGCGAACTGATTGATGTTTACCCGCTATCAATTTCTCATAACCTCCGAAAAAGGCGGTAAAGGCAGGTCATCCCACGCGGAATCCGGCTTGGAGCCCTCATCCCGTCTATGGTTAGGTTAACTGTAGTAGGAGGATGATGTGCCCGCTATACAAATAGTCCCGAACTATGCAATAATCGTCCGCAAAAATCGTCCGAAAACAACGAATCGATGGTTTGTGATTACCCCTCACCACCTATCAGTTTTGAGAATCGCGGGCGTCACCGGCCGACAAGTAGCACTGACTGCTTGATTTCCGATTGCCGGAATGTCTCGAAATATCTTGCTTCCCCGGTCTTGAACAAATTGATAGGTGGCAAGATCACTGGACACCAAGCCATCCCGGGCCAATAATTCGAACCAGCCGGATGAACGGTTTCAAGGGTTTCGATTGCTCGGTTTTCCCGAGCCTTTCCACAGCGCTAAAAAGTAAGGAGCACCTATTATATGAAAATCGCCCATTTGAAATCCTCGGGTCAGCGAAACGTCGATGTTATGGAAATTCCCCTGCAACCGGCGTCCCGGGACATTTGGGATAACAAGTACCGTCTTAAGTCCAGGGACGGGCGTCCGGTTGATAATACTGTCGATGAAACCTATGGGCGAGTTGCCAGGGCTTTGGCCGATGTGGAGGATACGCCGGAGAAACGCAAGCTATGGCACGAAAAATTCCTCTGGGCGCTGCGCCACGGTGCCATACCGGCCGGCCGGATCACGTCCAATGCCGGCGCTTGGGAGCATAAGCCGGCCACATCGACCATTAATTGCACAGTCTCGGGCACCATCCAGGATTCCATGGACGATATTCTGCAGAAGGTGCACGAGGCGGGACTGACCCTGAAGGCAGGCTGCGGCATCGGTTATGAGCATTCCACGCTGCGCCCGCGGGGCGCCTACGTATCCGGTGCCGGCGCCCATACCTCCGGCCCTCTCAGCTTCATGGACATCTATGACAAGATGTGCTTCACGGTATCGTCCGCCGGAGGGCGACGGGGCGCGCAGATGTCCACCTTCGACATCGGTCACCCCGATGTTCTCGAGTTCATCAAAGCCAAACGAGAAGATGGCCGATTACGGCAGTTCAACCTGTCATTACTCATCACCCGTGAATTCATGGAGGCGGTCAAGAACGATACCCATTGGGCGCTGGCTTTTCCGCTGCGCAAAAAGGAATTCCAGGCCGAACAGATCGATTGCAAGGACCCTAAGCGGATCATCTGGCGCACTTGGCCCACAAAGAAAGGATTCGTCGTTAACGACGAGGGGTTGGTGGCCTGTAAAGTCTACCGCGAAATCCGCGCCCGGCGCTTGTGGGATGTGATCATGTCCTCGACCTATGATTACGCGGAGCCGGGGTTCATCCTGATCGACAATGTCAACGAGATGAACAATAATTGGTTCTGTGAGAATATCCGCGCCACGAATCCCTGCGGCGAGCAGCCGTTGCCTCCCTATGGAGCCTGTCTGCTCGGATCCGTCAACCTCACCAAGTTTATCCGTGATCCCTTCACCGGCAACGCCAGCTTCGATTGGGACGTTTATCGTGAGGTGATTACCATCTTTACCCGCATGCTGGATAACGTAGTAGACATCAACGGCCTGCCCCTGGAGCAGCAACGCAGCGAGATCAGCAGAAAACGCCGTCACGGCATGGGTTTTCTAGGGCTTGGTTCCACCCTGACCATGCTGGGTATGAAGTACGGTTCTCCCGAATCCCTGGCGTTCACCGAAGCGCTCACCCGCGAGCTCGCCCTCACCGGCTGGCGCACCGCCCTTGATCTCGCCCACGAGAAGGGTCCAGCCCCGATTCTGGAGCAGGATTTCACCGTCACCCGGGAAATGCTGGAGCAACGCCCTGAAATGCGCCGGGATGGCATCGCGGAAGGCGATGTGCTCAAAGGTAAGCTGCTGCACGCCCGTTACAGCCGTTATATGCAGCGTGTGGCCGAGCTGGATCCCGAGCTCGTCGAAGCCCTCACCGAAACCGGCGCTCGTTTTACCCACCACAGCTCGATTGCCCCCACGGGCACCATTTCGCTTTCCCTCGCCAATAATGCTTCCAACGGCATTGAACCCAGCTTCGCCCATCACTATTTCCGCAATGTGATCCGCGAAGGCAAGAAAACCAAGGACAAAATTGACGTTTTCTCCTTTGAACTGCTGGCGTACCGAGCCCAGGTTAACCCTGACGCGATGCCCTACTCGGAGAAACCCAACGAGCAACTGCCCGATTATTTCATCACCGCCGAAGACATCTCACCGAAGGCCCATGTGGATATCCAAGCCGCTGCCCAGAAGTGGATCGACTCATCCATATCAAAAACCATCAACGTCCCGACCACCATTACCTACCAGAACTTCAAGGATATCTACCTGTATGCCTACGAGCAGGGTCTCAAGGGCTGCACCACATTCCGCTTCAACCCGGAAGCATTCCAAGGCGTTCTGGTCAAGGAGCAGGACCTGGAAAACACCACCTACCGCTTCACCCTGGAGGACGGCAATGTGATCGAGGTCAAAGGGACCGAGGAGATCGAGTACGACGGCGAAGTCCACAGCGCCGCCAACCTCTTCGATGCGCTTAAAGAAGGTTACTACGGCAAATTCTGAGCCGACGAGGACATCTCACCATGGCGATCAAAGTTGACAAAAAAATTGTCAAATACAGAGTGATAACGAACGAGTCCGAGGATGCCGATAGCCGGCTCCCGGAACAGAAGGCCGATGTCGTGCAGATGCACGAAAAGCTGAAACGCCCTGAAATGCTGCAGGGTTCCACCTACAAGGTCAAGACGCCCCTATCCAATCATGCCTTGTACATCACCATCAATGACATCATCCTCAACCCAGGTACCGAGCATGAGGTGCGCCGACCCTTCGAGGTCTTCATCAACTCCAAGAACATGGACCACTTCCAGTGGATCGTGGCGCTAACGCGGGTGATGTCAGCGGTATTTCGTAAGGGTGGCGATAACACGTTTCTGGTCGAGGAGTTGAAAGCGGTGTTCGACCCCCGGGGCGGCTACTTCAAGAAAGGCGGCAAGTACATGCCATCGTTGGTGGCCGAAATCGGGGACGTGATCGAGTCGCACATGCGCATGATCGGGCTGATCAACGACGACGGACCGGATGAGAACCAAAAGAAGCTGATGGAGGAAAAACGGGCCCAGTACGAAGCCAGTGTCAAAGCAGCGGAACAAACCGGCTCGGACGGCTTTCCGCAAGGCGCAGAACTTTGCCCCAAGTGCAACACGAAGGCCGTAATACTGCTAGATGGTTGTATGACCTGCTTGAACTGCGGCGATTCAAAGTGCCAGTAACGTGTCGTCGATATAAAGTGTAGACCAATCGGACGATTTGGCAAAAACCCCCATGAGCTGATTCCAGCTCATGGGGTATTTTTATAAATTCGTTACATTCAAAACCAGCAACACGATCTACAATTCCCCATAGATTCTTTGCCCTTGGCTCAACAC
>JAAUXT010039458.1_pt1 | contig 19675 bp, 17 predicted proteins | sample 7278171 | NCBI WGS metagenome assembly JAAUXT01 (sample SAMN14350112, study PRJNA611818) | marine sediment metagenome | isolation source: surface marine sediment (1.8m) | place: French Polynesia: Moorea | collected 2018-08 | reverse complement strand
GGTGAATAAAGTCCGTTATAATCATGCGCAATTCTGAGTCATTACTCAAATGTCCGGCTGTCACACTCATTTGAAAGTCTACTGAGTCAGGTGCGGCGGTCCGATAACCAATGCAGACTTTTGTGCCGTGCTGTTCGGTCAACCAGAGGAGATCGCACTCTGCACCTTGAGTACTATTCTCAAACTCCCAGCCGCTTCCCTATATCCGGGCACTTACACACTCTCCACCATGTTATGCATATTCATTGCTGAGCTATTATTGTTGTAGACTAGTCTTTATCTGCCGCACACATTCCATACGCGCTTTCGCAAAGCTGATTGATTGTGACCCAACAATACAACTTCCAAGTACTACAATATATCACAGTCAACGCTTTCAGGATATGTTGTTGGCAGAACAGACTTTCATTCTTACGCTGTTCAGCTGAAGTACAACTACTGCCATCCTTGCAGTCCCTGCAATATACTGTCAGGGGCGTGAGAAAGATTCGTTCTTCGTGTTCTCTGTTCAAGCCCACGTGAGTCTGCAAGTGAACGTGAAATTAGTGTCTTCTTGAAATTTCCAACTTCCGACCTTCATTCTCTATTCTGCCTGAGCAGATCTGCAATACATTTCGTGTCGCACTCAAGAGACTGTCCATGCAGAATTCCCGGAATGATGCTCGTGTTTTGAGGGTGAAGATGTGGGAATGAGGTGCTTTGACATCTCACAGGATGTCGGCGCTGCGAATCAAGTCTTCACACTGATCACCTGGGCTCGCACTGGCAGCCGACACGCCCTGCTCCCAGATCCTCATTTGTATTTGCGGGTAATTAAAGTGGAATCCGCCGTGAGCCGGCGGGAAGCCGCCCGTTGTGCGGTGCGAGGGGGACACCTCGGAGCGCTCAGACTGAGAACTTATCTGTCTCCCACAGTGATTTGCGTGGAACTTAACTCTGAACTTCTGAGAATGTGGTTCTTGCTTGGTAAAAAAACAAAAAGTAAAAATCAACCACGACAAGTTGTGCGCTACCAGTTCACCTAAAAAATCGGATGGCGAATCAAAAATATATCCCCGCAAAAGAGAGTGTGAAAACAAGCTTCCGGATGAACCGTCTTGGTTCTGTTCAGGTTCCGTTTGCCAGTGGGTGAGGCACTGCATTCTACAAGACGCGGAGCAATCTTTCACGATGAGCGTGTATTTCCCTCACGTTTCCCGCACTGTGGGGCGAAAGGGAAACATGCTGTGGAAATCTCGGGCTCGTGTTATTTAAGATTGGTCCTGAGCAGCACGTTTCCGCTGTGTGCTCCAACTAAGCATAACTCAGCTCCAAATTCGCCAATTTACACTCACGGTGGCTGCAAAAGAACATCAGGCTGAAACCTTGGGTTCTTGTTGCGGCGCTGGTGCGGGAACGGAGAACCTGCAGACTAGACTCAGACTTTTTGACAGCAAGCTGCCACCAACTTATTCCAAACCAAAAGCATTCGCTCCAGTGCAACACTTCAAAATCCTTGCAAACAAACTCAACAGCTTCGGACATCATGGTCACATTTCAGAGGGACTCCAATTCAAGTCTTGGCCCCTGTGGTTGCAGGGAAGGACATTGGTGTTCCTTGGTGTGAGCCCTGAGTGTACCAGGTCTTTGGCGTCACTAACTGCTCTTGTCTGCACTGCATAGTTGCCAGGAGCAACATGACACCACACAACGTGCACTTTCCCCTCATTCACAAGGTGGCCTGCACTGGGTTGGCTCCTTCTGATCTGGCTGACACCCTCTCAACACGTGGTGAACCTGCCCACCTGTCACCTTTCTCATCTGCTTCGTTTTACGTCCATTGGGGTTTCTTTGACCACGGGATAGGCACAGAAATGGTCTCTGTTTGACTGCATCTGGCTCGTCTGCCGAGGCGAGATCCATTTCGCTCCAGCGCCCTGGTCCTTCGCGACTGTCGCCGCTAATCAGAAGCAAATCCGCTGCCAAGAAGACACAGAGGTTTCTGCGCATTGTGTTGGCGCATCGGATGACAGGGGACAACGAGAACGTGTGCAGCACGAGCGCAGTGACGGAACCACACGCCACGGTCCTGGAGCACATCAAACACGGGGGAAAGTCTCGTGCGGCGCGGCGTCGACCTCACTTCATTAGCGCCGTGCATGACAACAGGTTGCACCTGCCTGGGTCTCTGGACCAATGCTGTGAACTGCAAGCCAAATTATCAGTTGGGGACTCTCCCACGTCCCCTTTGATATTCAAAACAGAAATGGCTTTGATTGGATCCGAGCTCGTGGCTGACTAATTCACGAGCTCACATCAAAGTGGCCTCACCTGGTCCGTGCCTTTGAAGTGGAAAATCTTGTCGCTTCTGTTGAGTCTTTGACCTGAATGAGGCTTCTGTGTGCACACATTCATTGCCAGCAACACGAACACTCGTTGCGTATCCAACAGTTTTCAGACATGCCTGTCAGAATCCTGTGCTGCCGCATGTCTGACGTCTTGGTAGGAACCGACAAAAAAAATCCAGCCCTGTCCGCTTCTGACGAAGATAAAGATCCGTCGACACTTTGGACCGGCACTCGCACACACTCGCACACTCGGCTTGCACTCGGCTGTGCAAAAAGTCCCACAAGCGTTGTGTGTAACAGGCAGGAACATTTCGTTTTCTTTCCCATCCAATCTTCGTGGATGTACAAGATGGATTTATCGAAAGAAAAGGAAAATCTGGGGTTGCACTGCTAGCAGGAAGATAATCTTTTGACAAATGAGCTGTTGTCATCATTTTCTGACCAGCACCAAGATCGTTCGTCAGGCGACAAGAAACGAGCAATCTCTGTCAGGCATGGAAATAGCCACTTAAGCGGCGGTTTGCCTGTTGGAGGTCGAGTGAGGATGTGGACCTTTGCCATCGCACATCTTTTACGGGAAACATTAGCACTTGTTGTAATGAAATTGATCTCAACAGATGTTGCTTTCTGTGGGAACTTCCGCAATAGGAGCCACCCCAGATTCTTCTGTGTTCTCACAACCTGCGTTCTGAAGCAGACGCGAATTGCCACTCGATCCTGTCTTTGCACGGTCGGAGGCACACACAGTGATCACAAGAGCAAGTTTGTCCTATCCGTCGACCATTATCCCAGGACACGGAAAAGGAAAGCGTTTGCAATGTCAGAGCGACCATAATCTTCGAGAACAAAACCGATGCAAGACGAATGGAATTGTGTTCTTGATTTGCTTGCCGTACGATTGAAGTACCGTATAGAAATGGCAAAATGAAGTTGAAATGATTGACAGATAGCTGCGCTCGGAGAGCGCACTGTTTCATTCTTCAGTCACAGACATTTTGAAGCGACGGCGGGTCAACTGCGGTTTAATGCTGCTTGCAGTTTTGAAAGGCGATGAATCATACAATTAATTAGATGAGACGGGAGCGATGTCCGCCAATCCCCCATGAATACCATTTGTCATCCTGGGACGCGCTGTGACGATCCTCTCAAAACGCGCGTCCACGGGCACCGAGGGAGCGGGATGTCGGCCGAAAAAAAGTTATTTTCCGAGAAAAATACTCGTATTGTTTCACCGAATCGACAGTGAGTGTCCCTTTTGAAAAACACACAAACCACAACAAAACAAAGCAGCTTGAGTTTGTTCCGTGTCCTTTCCAGCAACAACCCGTGATGATCAATTGTGTTGTACAGTAGTAGAACTGGTTGTGTGGAGGACCCTGCGTCTGACGCTGAGATAGCCGAGCTCACAGCGCGGGTCTGTAATCACGAGGAGGCTCCGGGTTGTTAATCCGGAGTCAATGCGTGTTAATCCTCGGCGGTTCTGCGCGCGTTCGTGTCTCGGTTTTCAATACGATATTAATGATACAAACTATTTGTATGCAAATTGAATCTGTTTGTGCAATTATCTTGCCCGAGTGCGTTCTGAAACAGTGTTAGGGTGATTCAGACCCTGCAAAGTCACTTACCAAGCTTGCAAGGTCTGATCTAGTACGTAACAACCCCACGCGCGTCTTTCTGCATGTCCCAAGGCCATGGAGGCAACAAACCTCGTCCCTTGGTTATGATTCAAAGTGCTCGACGGTTCATTGGTGTGCGCGTTTCAGGATCAAATTCGGAATGCTCCTGCTGGAGGCTTTTGGGGCAAGCTTTTGCAACAATTTTTGCAATCGCGGCGCAAACTTTGTGGTGTATTGTTTACGAGAAGGAGGCCCACCTCGTGTCCCCCCTTGGATCCGCCAGAACAAAGTGAAAGGCCCTCGTTTGGCTGAGCTTCGAAGATGTTCTTTTGTGTGTGTTTCTGCCTTTCACCAAAAGAACGGCCCACGGAAAGAATAGATCGTCGCATTGCGGCGCTATCTGCGTGGATTAGCCAATTTCCAGTCGTGCAATAAATCCGGCGCCTGATTAAATACGGCGTCCTGTTGTGTTTAATTGTCTGTGCGCTCTACCAGCCCCACTCACATTCTTCTGCAGTGCCAGACCAACAGCGCATATTGTTCTGGGAAAATTTGCTGGTGCGGACCGGTTTCGACCATATTTTACGTCAGACACAAAAATCCAATTATCACTCTTCAGGTTTTTCAGAAAATAACTCTGTGGGAGGTAAAGATGATGACAGAACCATAATTTGCGGCTGCCTCACACAAGTCTGCGAGCAACTGGACAAAGAGCTGTGCATCACTCAGAGCAATGCGCGGGAGGACACCTTGTGCTATAACCTGAAAATGGTGAATCTGCGTCCCAACAGACGGGAAAATGTCTTCGTTCTGTTTGCTTCCACTTGATAAAACCACCCTGCCCTGCTGCACAAGAAAAGTGTGGAAGATGTTGGATGGACACAATTTGGGTTTGTTCAAACTGAAAACTTCCCACCCAGTGCAACAAACACTCTTTTTGGAACCATCAGACGCTTGACGTTGTGTCTGCACCGGGCAGCCTTTCTTTTAATCAGATTGCAAGTGTTGCAGAGGGTGTGTTTCGTTAGGAAGCCCCACAAGCGTCCATACTAACTCAGTTAGGCTTCACACACACCTCGTGCTGCAGTATCAGAAAACTGGGGATCAAAAGCTGAAACAAACTACAACAAAAGGGAAGTTGTGTGCCAATCGCTCTCGCTTGTCCTCTCTTGACACCCCCAAGCTTTCGGCATCTCCGGTCATTTGGTGAGTTTTGTCATCCAGACACAACCCAAATGGCATTATCTGATGCTATCGGATACCCAAGAACACGCATGACTGACTGCATCACTTTGGATCACTTGTGGCACACATTGTTGGGCGTTTCTCACCTGCACCACCAACTTCAAACAACTGGGCTCAGTAAACTGACAAAGAGTTCCTCTTCTGCCACATTTACCGTTCCCTTCCCTCTGTCGTGTCAACAAGAAGCCTTGTGGCTACCAGTATCAGTTCGTGCACCAAAACGTGGTTCTCTTTGTTGTTTCGTTTCAGAACATTCTTCTGTTATCTGAAGACATCATCGTGAAGCCCAGGTTCCCTGTGGAACCTGAACCCGCTTCCTAGAGACGTCATGACCTGCTGACGCAGACGTCTTGAACAAAGATCAGTTCACAGAGTTCTGTGTTTTCCCTTCTTCTCCTCAACTTCGGTGTCTCGACAAAATCCAAACGAACGAAACACCGAGAATCGGAGAACCTCCGAGTCCTGTTGCAGCGGCGGGGCTGGAGAGGACTCCGCCGCTGCTGCTTCAGAGACCATCCTGCAGACAATAGCGCCTCCGTTCACTCAAGTGCAATCCATGTGTGCATTCTCAATTTCACTCTTCAAGTGAAAACTCGCATCCGACAGTCTCTTGCGGGTTCTCCAAGCGGCGAGACGGGACGCCTAATGGGTTTTTGTCACAGGCAACATGTGAAACATCTCCCTGGGTGTGCCATGTTTTCGCTCAAGATGACTCTAAACTCCCACAAATTTTGATCTCAAATGGACAAGCGATTGATACTTCATCACTGCCGTTCTTGCTATTTTTCTTCGGTTTGTGGTGCGTGAAGGGTGGAGAAAGGATGATAATTTCCTCTGGGCTGGGGCGTCAGGTGTCTTTACAGAGTCAATGCGCAGTTTGATCTCGATCATTCGTGCGCGCGCTTGCAGACGCCCATGTGACCCGGACCGTAGAAGCTGGAACTCGCCATGCGGTGTGGTCGCGTCTGGCCGAAGACACTCGGACCTCTGATGATGATGATTTAGTGAAATCAGCAGCAATTTGCGGGGAATGAGAGCGCAATGGAGCAGGTTCTGATGGATGTGCGGTCGGTACTGGTCGGTCCGCGCCGCCGACCGCGCCGGGTGCCGCACCCCGTCGGATCCGACGACAACACTTTCAGAGCACTGCCGCACACCTGTGTTTGTGTGTCGTTTCAACCAGCTCTACCTGAAATCAGAAGCAGACAGACTGCCGAGTTTTGATGCAGATTTACACAAGTCAATGAATGGACAAAACCACAGACATTTCACGTGTGTTTTCATAGCAGTCTTTCACACTTTGGCGCCCCAAAGTACGGGCGTTGTAACAGGCACCAATTGACATGAATTTGATGTCTTCTGGTGTTAGGAACGTTCTGCGAAAGACTGACAATTTTTCGGCAGTCAGTGTTTCATTGTCTCCAGACCGTATCCGGAAAAAGCAAGGGACACTAAAATGCAGGAGCAATGAATGTATGTGAGGTGGGCACCACCGTAGCAATCTACCTCGTGAGGCAAGACAAAAGATGAAGGATGACGTCTTCAGAAGTGTCCGCAAAATGAGACGGTTTTTCTGCAGGCGAGGTCTTCAACTGTGACTCAGCACGTATTTTGTCTGGAAATTCGCAATCGTTCGGGTTTTTGACAACGCTCAGACTTGTCTGTCAGACGAAACAAGTTGAGGGCTGCTCACCACAGTGTTTCACATTCCAGCAAAATGTCTGTGACAATTTACTTGCAGCCAGTCGGTCACCTGGCATTTACATTCATTCCGATGGATGAGGACACACAGAGAGCCCGTCCACAATCGAGACATTTGAAAACATTTAAGAATTTGGCCGAGATCACAGGCAGCTTAGTCCATTAATGGGATGAACAAACCCATACCCCACGGCCACACTGTTCAAACATTGGGACAGAAACTCACGTGCAACATTTGAGATTTTCGATTGTTTTTCAAATTTGAAATTGTTCGTACATTGTGTGAAAAGCAGCTTGTCGCATTGAGCCTCCTTTTTGGATGAAGCTCCTTCGCCATCAATGCGTTTTCGTCTCCGAAGTTCACAATGGGATCAGGACGACGGAGCTGCAGTTTTGAGAAGGAAACCGAGTTCGCCGCGGAGAAGGCAGCGACATTACATGAATTGGAGGCCTGTGTGACTAATTGCCCAGATTTGTTGCCAATTACAAGCTGTTCTTTGCAATTTACTACCGTGTAATAGACTTAATGCAAGCCTTTCCTCCAACAACTACGTTTGAGGGAGAAGGCTCTTCATTCACAAAATGGTTTTCCCTGCTGGGAGCGCGTGGAGTGGGTTGCAGAGTGTGTGCGTTGAACACAACAGAGAGCCAAAGGCACCGAAGTGCGGAGTGACCCTCCGTCTCAGCAGAAAAGGTACTCATGTTCTGCTGACGGTCAGTAAAATTCGTCAGAAGTCTGCAAGTGGGATGTACTCAACACAGTCTGAAGTCACTTGACCTAACTGCTGACCGCAAGTCACATTTGAACGTTGGCAGTTTTGGATAGCCTCATCTTTGCTCCACACCTTTCCCACAACCATCAAAACGGCCTTTCTCTTCAGTCTTTGGGGCAGCGGCAAAACATTTGCCATTGTGCCAAAACGGACGAGTCCTGAGCGCGGTTCTGCTGTTCGTTGTCCCTTTTCCAGTTATGTCATATCCAGGGTCGTCCGAACTCAGGAATCGGTGACACCATCTAAATGAAGCACTGCGCAGTTTGTCCGGACGCAGCTCTGGAGACAGCACTGCTCGATTGACTCCGGTTGGAAATAAACACGTCTATCAGACCAGCTGAGCTCCAGTTCATCTGACGCCCATGTTTTATTCAGAGTTTCCTTCTCGTCTTCTTGCTGTTTCAAGAGCATTCGCTTCAACAACGTTCTGAGATTTGTGCAGAAAGTTGTGCACAAAACGCACAGGGAACGCGATGTGTTTCCTTCAATCGCATGTTCAGTGGATATTTGACTTCTTCCGGGAATTTTAATCAGACAGCAGCTTGGCGTTCATCAGCGAGCAGACTGACTGCACGTGAGGACTCGGTCAAGTGACCTTGTGCGGCCAGCTTTCTCAGGGGGTCCCGCTGAAGGCAGCGCCCCAGAGTTCCCTCTTGGAGTCTGAAGGGTCCCTGTAGAAGGTGGAATCTGATTTGCACAAAGACCAGAATAGTTCTCATTCTGGTTGTCGTGTGGAGATGCGCGAGCTGAGGAGACATTATTTTTAGCTGCTATCACACGCTTCTTTTGGACAACGAGGCATTGTTTTTCGATCTCCACTTGTGCTGGTGCGTGTTTTTGGGGCGTGCATATCAGTGTGACCCAAGGTTTAGCTGCGTTGAAATGACACAGATTGAAACGAAGTTGTATAGAAACACCAAGGACACGAGAAGGTGTTCAAAAAAGTGGCTTTCCGGGTACAAACTGAGTGACAACTGGCCACACCCTGAAGCCGAACCACCTTCGCGGTCCGACGCTGAGATGCCGAGAGAACCACCTTTTCTGATGCCTTCCCTCTACGATGTAATTGCGGCGACATCCGTAATCCTAACGTCGTGGGCTGCAGCAGGGTGGGAAGCTTACGTATCATGTCAGAGCGGGAATCACGCTGACACGTTCGTCTTCCCTGCTCAAAGGCAGAACCGGCGGGAGGGATGAAAGGAGTTTCAGTCTGTTGTGGATTTGAGCAGCAACCTGTTCGGAGTTCTTCCTGTGGATTTCAACAAGCTCGTTGATTGTGGAAAAATGCGTCAAAAAATAGAACAACTATTCATTGAAAATTTGAGGAAAAAACAATTTAGGCAAATCCATGGGTATATCCTCGAAGCAGTCTTTGTTTCATTAGATTTTCACATCAATTGAAAATTCCTTCGCCGCGTGAGAAAAATAATTTAACGTTCCAGTCAGATGGAAGCAAATGCGTGTGAAGTCCTCTGTTTTGTTGTATTTTCTACCTGATGCATCTTTGAATACCCTTTTTATATGTGGTCAGAGCAACGATTATGTGCTGAACACGCACAATTGTTTGTTGGACCATGAGTGGACCCCGTTCATTTTCCTTGAATCATTGGACATCTGATTGCAAAGCTCAGGTTTGAGAACATCCTCTTGAAGCAGCTATCAGAACTGTGTCAAGCGATTTTGACGTACTCGTACAGATGTGTATGGAATCATTCTTCTTTTTTAGTCTCAGACACAACAGCGTGCTCGTGTTTTGACAGGGATGTGAGGAAGGAAGGCTGTTCCAGCTAATTGCCTGACTTTTCTACCCAATTACGATCTGTAAAATGCAATTCTCTTCTTCTCCGCTGCTTTCATCTTCTGTGTCTCTTTTCTAGATACCTTTTTGTTGGTTCACCTTTGATATTTAACGAAAGTTGAACGTGGGTTATCTTCATTCATTTGAGTGAAAGCGAATGAGTCAGATACACGCATGGGCGTGAGCATGTTTCTGCAGCTTGCAGAAACGTTCAAGTTCAGTACTTTGTGCCTCACGATTCCAAAGGAATGTGTTGGAAAAGACTGAACGAGCACATGTCTTGTTTCTCCGTGAAAATCTCAGTGATGAACAGCTGCTGCGTTCCCGTCACTTCGCCTTTTGCTCTGTGCAACTTTACATGTCATGGAAGATGTTTCAAATCTAACCCTTTTCGGCAAACACGAGGGAAGGTTTTGTAGATTGTTTGTCTGCCTCAGCTCAGAATGACACCCAAAAGTATTTTTCAGTGGATTCTTGGCAAAACTCGAGAAAACGTCCAGATAGAGAGGGAACAATTTATATGGGAGTATCACTGACATCATCTTAATGAAGTGGGACGGGCGCTTGAAAAGAACCATGCACAATTCTTCGCGGCACCACAATGCTGACAAATATGGAATATTGTTCTGTCGTCTCAATTCGGTTCCTTTCTCTGTTGTGTGTCAGTTGGAGTTGAAAGGACGTCGAAGAAAGTGATTGAAAGTTGATTATTTTGCAGGATTTTCATCCATGGGTTTGGTTGGTGCTGTTCTGTGATGTTTTCCGCATCTTGTGCACAAACTCTCTTTGTTCTTGTCAAAACCCACTCAAAACGACAGGGTCGCATATCCATTGCCAGAGTCACAAATTGTGAAGTTTCGCTGTCGGTGGTAATCGTTTATTTGCTTTTGACAACGGAGGCAACATTGCACGGGTCAGAAGCCCTGGATGAAGTCTGCAACAAACTGGACTCGACGACCTGAAAGCCGCCTCCACATCATACAGCATGCCTGAATAATTGGCGCGACGCCCCCTTGTAACTGTCTCTGCTGCTCCGATTCTGTTATCAGACAGACCATTCCAAGATTCTAAAAGAGATGCCACTTCTTCGCACCGCAGATGCATCACAAGTCAATCCTCGTGGACTCGGTGTCGTCACCTTTGACGCACCTCAAGGACAGTACGGGAATGGCCTGGTCACCCAAAACCGTCCAAGTGACCCCTGGTTGCCAGTGTCTTGGTGGACATCTCTGTTCACTGACAGATCATGATCACCTTTCCTCGTTCGATTCAAGAAGATACGCAAGCGAAATGAGAGCCCAACTCAATTTTGTGCTGAACAGGCATCCACAATGTGCGAGTGGAGCGGGGCATGTGGGTCCGCCCTGACTGCGGTGCGGAAGATAAAGCATGGCGGGGGAAGTCACTGTGGGGCGGCCGAGGTGCACAACAATGCGGCTGCTCTAATGGGCTCCGTGAGGCGTCCCCATCCTCCACTACTGCAGCGGCGCAGCCAGATTTGTAATGCGCCACTGCAGAACTTGCAGAGAGTCCGCATCTGAGGGACATGGGCTTCAGGAGACAAGTTTCTTTGTGACTGACATGTCTGCACCTGCAGAGGAGAAAATGTTCTGAGACACCAAAACTTTTGCAGTGGATTTTCTTGCATGTGTTGCGTGACCAGACCGACACAAGTCACAATCAACCATTTGTCAGTTCTGACAACTTCATCTTGTTTCCATGCAGAACATGTCACATCGGGAGAACCAAAAATCATCCCCCAATTTCTTATTTCCCTCTGAAGCTGAAAGTCGGTGGAGAGGTCTTGGCCGCAGGTCTGTGGGTGTGTGCTCCAAAATACAGGTTGATGTATGGATAGTGACTTCGTCTTGGAGCGCATCGCAGGTTTCCTGACCAGACTGGAGTGCGGATGAAACACAACACTCTGCACATCACCATTCAAGTTCATTTCATTTTTGTACAAAACCCCACTGAATATACGAGCATTGTTCGGTAAGGTTATTCTTGCCATTCTGGGTGCTCAGGTCTGTCATCAAAATTGGAACACGACACTCCAACAGATTCTGGACCAAAAACCAGCGTTGGAGCAGAATTTCTCGTTTTGGCAACGCTGCATGAAGGATGTTCACAGTGCGGTTGTAATGGGACTGGCGCGGGGAGATTTATCGCACTGATATGTGGACGTGTGCGGGAGGTCCCCATCAACGGTAAAGGCAGCACTTCGAGAACATTCCCCCCAGAAAGTCTGTGGAGACAAACTGCATGTTGACAAGGCACACCCTGGGGTGTGCTTTTTGCACTGCAACTGTCTTATCCAGTTTTGCCACCGAATAAAACGGCCTGGCATCCAAACAAGCAATTGCAAATCTTGAAGTGGATCTGTCGCTGAAAAATATTTGCGACCTCCCCAATGCCTTCGAGATCAGTTTGTAAATTTGAGAAATTTCAGAGGGCGGTTCTCGGTGCTTCATGCTGAATCTTGCCTGCACTCTGCTGAAGTTGATTGAACAACGTGCTTTCGGATTCACGTCACGTGGTTGAACAAAGGTTTCGGACATTTGAGTGGTTGGACCTTTCGAACAACCGTGGCTGTGCCAGCTCAGCCCAGTCTGCGGTCCATCGCTTTGGGTATCCTGAGAACCAAAATTGAGAATTCAAAACTTTTCAGCTGTCAATTTCCCTGTGATTCGTAGCGCATGCCATTTGATGTTTTCCCCTGCTGTTTTGCAGCCAGTTTGGATTCCACGTTTGATTCTCGCTTCAGATCTCGGTGCAATCCGATTGGGTGGATCACACGCACCACTTGATGGATTCACGCCCACGCTGTGCATGTCCAGAAGTGGATCAGTCCTGCTTGGCGCGAGCATCTGTTCCGACACGACACCGGCCTCTGTAACGAGCCGGCAGCGCAGGCCCGCCGAGCCTGATGGATAGCTGACATGAGCCTGCTCACACAATTTAACAAAGCTCATTTGGGCCGCCTTCTAATCTCGAGTCGCACACTCTGAGCAAGAAACACTGCTCTCTCCTTTGGGGTTTTGAGTCTCACGAGAGGAGGGCAAAACACAAGGGAACAAACGTGGAACTCACTTGTCTTCCATTCCGGGGATTAACCTTGTCTTAATTCTTCAAGTTGTGATGCATGCGTGTGGTCGAAATCACCCAGTGGCTGCTGAGCTCTCTGACTGAAACCAACGCAAGAGCGCGAGACCATTCTTTGTCTTTGTTATGGAAACACCCTCAATGATCACGCCCAAAAAGACCAAACACATTTGGGGCTTCCTCTTCCAAACCTGTGCATTCTTTCCAGGAACATTCAAGTGCAGATCTGCTTCAAAAGCAATGTCAGGACGCAATCTTTGTGTCCAATCTTCTGACCCCAGTCTTTTGTGGCTTCTGTCTCTCACTTCGGAACCACTCCCCCAAAAAAGCAACCTTCAATGGTATCCGTTTCCCACTGCGCCTGAGCCTCCTGTCTACAGCGTATCCGGCCCTGTCTGCTAATCTGGCGGCTAATAGTGATATATGGTTGATTGGCCGTTTACTGCCCGTCTACACAATCTTGTGGCGGCAGGTCAAGCTGCAGAAAGTGCAATTCATTATAACCAAGTGCTTAACGCGCGAGTAATTGTATGCTGATCGACCTCTCGAGGAGGCAGAAATGCCACCATGATCTTGCAGGTAGCAGAAACAACGTCTGCACCTGTGTGTGTGTGTGTGTGTGTGTGTGTGTGTGTGTGTGTGTGTGTTTGTGTGTGTCCCCTCGTTTTGTTCATTCGGCAGAATCAAGATTTTGTCCGGACCGACCATGTCCAAATGATCATGTCCTCAAATATAGACTGCAGACGTATACGACGTTTGAACCAGGTACCAAGATACATGGGACACCACTCTGAAATGCATGAAGAGACACATCTGCGGCCGTGTGCCACTGCATGTCCGAATTGCGTTCGAAGTGCTCCGGAAGAAAAAACACCAAGTTCTTTCTGACCGTCGCAAGGTGTGATGCACGTGATGTGAGTGTTGGCTGTGTGGAACATTGAAAGTAAGAGGACGTTGAGTTGACATCCTATCAACTGAATCTGAAGAGTAATCACTTACTCCGTCAATGGAGTAAGATATGTCGCAGCAGGGTGTGATCCTTTCTGTGCCACAGCAGTCTTGGTTGCGGGAAAGAACGATTTTTTGTTGAAGCCAACAAAATATTACAGTGCTTTTTGTGGAACAAGTCCGATGTTTTTGCCCATTTGAAAGATTGTGTTGTCCATGCAGCGACAGATGCAAATTCAGGACACCGAAAATAGAGACAACATGAAATTTGAGATTTGACTGTGGTCCATCACATGGGAATTTTTCCCAAAGCAGAAGCACAGAAACGGACTGGAAGCCTGAGGGCGTCTGAGTGTTTTGGAGCCTCGAAGTGGCCGAGGTCAGATGCGAGGCCCGGAGAGAAGTGGGGTTCATCAGATGTCAATGCGCCGAGCGCAGCTTTTTATCAGCTCTTTAGGCCGCAGGATCAGTCGCCAATCGAACCCGGTTATGATGTGCAGATTTGCTGGTCAATAAGGCTCGGATTCCCAAACATGAACACAGGTTCCCACAGAGATATTCACAGTCCTCCTGCTGCTGCACTTCCGTCCTTCCACAAAGACCCACTGCGGAGCTTTGGCTTTGTCAGTCCAGTTCGAAAGACATTTCGCTGAAGACGTCGGCACAAATGATCACGAAAGGAACTGCAAACAGGGAGTTGCTCTCGCCTGGCTCCTGCGGCTAATTTGTGTAATTTAGGAACTAAGTGTCTATCAGTGGCAGAATCTTAATGAAATTACATCATTCGGCGCGGGTCCGGGGGACACGGCGCAATTAGGGCCCTGTCCCCTTGTCTTCTTTCCCCATAGCTTACTCCCTTCCTCACATGCTTTTGTGTCGATGTCTGCGGTTTGTATTGCTGTAGGAAGAGCAACGAGCGACAAAATAACACAAAGAAAGTGTCCCGACCGTCTTGTTCTGTGTGGTTTGGCGGACGAAGAACTTCCATAAACGGTGAAGAACATGGAGTTCACAGTCATTTAAATCGAGCGGGTCTCAAGGCAGCTTCACAGCACAAAGTTTCCGAGTTTCAGACGCGGCAGCCGTGACAGCGAGGGTGTCGGCACGCAATAGGCGGGTCGAAACCAATCAGACGTCCGAGTTTTATTGCTCGAATACTCGTACGCAACAGGTTTGTGACCAAAAGAGAGTCAGAGGTGCTCATTACAATTGACTCGTTTTTGGTCATCAAAGCAGACAATCCGTGTATGTGCACGGTCTTGCATCAGCAGACGTTGCGCATCTTGACCTTGATAGATCAGAAAAGAATGGTTTTTACATTTTCACTCAGAAGGCTTGGAGAGACTTGGAGAGGTGGAAGAGCTCGCTTCTCTGCATTGAAGAACTTCGAGAGGTGACACTCGTTTCTCTCGCTCGTCCCCGGCAGACTGCTGTCCCTGATACCGCACTCTGCTTCCTGCTGAAACATCACAAAAGCTGCATGCTCCATAAACAATCTCAACACGATTTTGCTCGTAACAGGCGAATTGTCATCTCCCATCCTTGGTGCGTATATAAATTACATCAATTAACCCCGTTCAATCTTCGCGCGCTTTGGCGAGGACTCTTATCGCTACAAGTGTCATATTTGCGCATCGTTGTGTGAATATTAAACAAATGCTGGAGGCTGATTGGATTTCTGCTCGTATATCAGCCTTACTTCCACTGCGCTGTTCTCTCCTGTTGACGGATAAATCAGCACAACGGCTTTTCTCTGTTGTTTTTTTCACTCGTGGACTCACGCTCAATCTGGAACAGGGCGCCAAGCCGCAACCAAGGACCCTTGTGTACAGTGCGTCAGGTCCGTGCACTCGGTCTGGAGGAGACTGTGCGGGTCAGAGAAAAGTGCAGACAACACAAGTCTGGTTGAAATCCCTGCGATGTTTATGTTTTTGTTTTCTGTTTGACCTCAAACGCATGCTGACCCGGCAGTTTTAGGTCTGCGGCGAAATGGCGCAGTGGGACATCCTGGGGGAAGGTCAGGTTCCAGTTTGCAGAAAACAGATCTGCGTTGCTTCTCAACACACCAACCAAAAGCAACGTCCGAAAAGCGGCTTTGGCCAAGCGAACGTCACAAGTTGAGAACTGTCCCCTGTGCATTCCATAGTCTGCATGCTGAAGAAGAAGTCGGTCAGTTGAGAGAAGCTGTGGACATCACACGCGACGCGAGCTTGCAAAAGTCGCCAACGGAGAGCACGTCCTTCAGTGTGGACGAGCGTATCTACTCGTAAATTACGACAGAAAAAGTCTTCACCCCCGCCATTTGTCATGCACAGACACATGTGAAGGCAAGAAGGCCAAATGAAATGCGTGCGTGTAACCTGATTTGGCGGCCATCTCCTGGATGACACCTATTTGTCTTTGTATCCGGGCAGCTTCTACCCCGGCGCCTCGTGACATGGACAAATACGGCGCGTTTCGCCGCCGCGACCCGATGTTATGAATTTAGACGAGGGTTGTATGGCCGCGGTTCAATAGTGGCGAGTAAATCTAATTCCGAGTGCTTTACTCCACTCGCTGGAAAGCATTCAATGATCTAAATCAACTGTCCAGATGCCTCCATTGAACAAACTAATGCACATCAATACTCCAATAGCGGAGTCGCCCCCGTCCCGTGGATCCAGCTGGTACATGAACTCTTGTTGCCGGGCAGTGATGCAGCTCTGACCAGAAGCCAGTTCACCAGGCTGACCGTGATTTTCAAAGTCGACTCTGCGTGTAGAGCCGCTTCGAACTCCCAACCAAAAGCCCTTCTTGTTTCGAGGTTTCTTTCGTTCAAGACCTTCTCCACTCCCAGAAGATGGATCAGACTCCGCTCAGGAGTCGCTGCGCGCTGGACTTCTCGCCCAGAAATGAGATTCCATTCAACGCAGGCCCCGGCATTACAGGCCGGAAACGGGTCCGTCTCCCCGAGGCTTCCCCGACGCCTCTCGCCTTCCCATCCACATGCTGCGTGTTTTCTTCGGTCTGGTCAGAAACATTACGAAACTGAGCACATTGACATTGCAGTCGGAGAACGAAGCAGCATGCAGCTGTGTGGTTACAGTTGTGACAGCCTCGCAAAATTCAAAATTCCATCTTTTTGATGAAGACACAGAAACAAGTCGGACAGGCAAGCAAGGCACACATTCTCACCTCACGTTCCATAATCCACCCGCGGATCCATCATTACTTTGGTTCCACGGTGCAGTCGGACTTTGATCGACCCCTGCCTCGAATGTTGCAGCGCGATGAGCGGACACACCCTGCCCTGGCCACGAGTATCGGGCTCCGGAAGCCGCGGCCCGCTCCCCGAGGTCTTCCCTCCCGTTCTCGTCTTCCCAAACAGATTTAGTCCGCATTACGCGTGGGGAACAAACTTTGTTCCCTCAACAAAGGCATCTGTCATATTGAATGCAGCAGACGCAAGGTCCTCCGAGACGAGGCTTTCCGTTAATTTAAACTGGATTTCGCTTTATCAAGGCGAAACTTGCCGCAGACCTCCAGGTCTGCCCGAGCCCCTGGACGCGCGTCTCCACAAAATCACAATTTGTCGCTTTCGTAAAAACATATAATTTATTGATTATGTACACCACAATGCCATTTTACATCAATTCAATTTTCAATATAAAAACTACTGCATCAAAGTGCAACATGTAAAACATACAGTCTCGCCCACGCGACGTGAAGCTGTTTTGCGCTCAGAACACGAACTTCAAACGACTTGCTCGTCAACTTTGCACCTCCTGAAAGTTTGTGAAAAGTGTGCTGTGAATTTTTCTCATGAATGCGAACCAAGACAAGAATGTGGAGGTGACAGATCGCACTCTCTTTTTGGCTGTGACACACCGACTGAGCACTCCAACGTTCCTTTGCATTTTCACACACAATCAGTCCGACGCAAATAGAGCAAGCAACACATGTGTCCACGGAACAACACGTAAAGAACGAATATTTACAGAATCTCACTGTTCAGTGTGGCTTCGAGATGATGTGGGTAACAGGACGGGACTGAACGAATCGATTCGGAGCGCCAAATGAGCTCGTGCGACTGACAAAAAAATGCTGACTGTGCGCGTGGACCCCATAGGAACTATCCACCGCCACAGCAGGCAGTCTTCACTCGAGCACGAGCTCTGTGGCTTTAAAAAAATTTGTACCCGTCGCTTTCACGAAAGTAACACATCTCCATCTACACACTATTTCTGCATCACATGTTGTAACTGTCATGTTTGCACATCAAACAATTAAAGTAGCACCATAAAGTATGCGTTATCTCTGAAAGGTAACCAAGAACATGACTGTCGCATCAAACGTATTGCTTGACCTCTGTGGCGCTGCGGATTCCGACGGAAACGCAGCGCGCGCAGAAACAACTCCTCACGATCGCGTCGCAATGGAATCGTGAGACGTTCAAACGACATCCACAGTGTCGTCGCCGGAAACAAACAAACGCGAAGCTGTAAGTTTTTCTTGACAACTGAAGTTCATTCGTTTTAAATGCCAGACGTTACTCTGACCTATTCATCTGCTGCCATCAAAGCGTAAAGAGAAGTAGGAACTCAGTGGAAAGCACTTCAGTGATATGTGAAGGGTGGGTGTCTGTTTGTGCGCAATCTTGCTCGAAACGATCAAACAACTGCAACAAGAACCAAAAAACAACGGGTTTACGACCAGCAGCGCAACTTCAGCTTCACGAACAAAAACTCAATTTCAAGACCTGTTCTTCAATTTCTTCCACAACTTCTATGAACAAATTGTTCCTTCAATTTCAGTTGTCACATCACTCAAGGAATATCCGTGCAGTCTTTCCCTGTCGTTGAAATAAGCCGCCACTGTCTCCTTTCTTTGTCGTGCGCATGCGATCGCGTGCTGTGAAATCTAAAACGCTCAATGTAGTCGCAGGGGCGACGACATGCGACGCAATCAAAGTCAATTTGTCGCAGCGAGCCGCACTGCGAGCCGACAACACCGCCGCTCCGCTCCGCACCTGTGTCCAACGCCCAGGTTCACATCATGCACACACACACACACACACACACACACACACACACACACACACACACACACACACACACACAGAGCGGGTGCTCCTGAAACGTTACTGTCGTCGATAGTGACCGGCACAAATTGGGCGACGTCCCTCCTGAGCCACACATGTTCGTACACCCGTTCGGATATGGAAAGCGGAGCTCGTATCCTTTTGAGGCGTAGAAAGAACCTCTCCAGTCGATTCGTGCTCGAATATACGGGACACACGCATAAATGACTGGAGAAGCGGCACTAGAATACTGTGGTAACTTGGTTCACTGTCTTTGACTAGGATTGACAGTTTTCCGCTGTCATACCTGGCACCAGGGGTCTTCATACCTGCAAACAAACAGCGATTCAACAGTTAGCTGTGTCAGCGAATCCAACTCGCCGAAGCATCTTGGAATCGCAACGTAGAAGTGAGCTGGGCGTTGGTATTTTCGGGTGACAACTTTTGACTGTGCGACAAAGCCCTGTGCTGAGGAAGGCTTCTACAGGGAGTTCTGTTTTCGCAGGGCCGATGTAATTTGGTCTGAATGAAGATGGAGAAATCTGCATAAGGTAATCCGTCGTGGAAAAAATGTGTGCAGGCCAGCACGGCTCGAGTAACACTCGTTTTAACCTCGCATGACTGGAAGCTATAAAACAAGAGCCCAGCTCAATGCGCCATTATTAGATTCGACTTGCAGTCTCCTGCACAGAGTGCCGAGGTATCAGCCCAAGTCAAATTGTTTAAAATCGATTTGGCGCCGTTCAGCACCGCTCAAATTGAGCCCATCACAGAATATAACGAAATTGTGGGCAAATGCAATTCTGGTTTACTCCACGTGAAGGCTGACGGCTCCAATGCAAGCCTTTCGGAGGGTGCATCCGCATGTATCTGCAGTTTGGTCCCTAGATCTCAAGGAAACGCAATTCGTTTGTTTCTGATAACTTCAGACGATTGTGACGTTCTGTTCATCTGTCGCATGTAAAACTCCACTGCACCACGAATAATACGTCAACATACGAGGATCGTCTCAAAATAGACCGATCAGAGGACCGTAAAGTATTCTCACAAGTACAATTGTTTGTGTACAAACAAGAATATCACAAGTACATCTTGCCCTGCCTGGT
>JAAUXT010132013.1_pt1 | contig 19679 bp, 22 predicted proteins | sample 7278171 | NCBI WGS metagenome assembly JAAUXT01 (sample SAMN14350112, study PRJNA611818) | marine sediment metagenome | isolation source: surface marine sediment (1.8m) | place: French Polynesia: Moorea | collected 2018-08 | reverse complement strand
TCTCTCTCTCTCTCTCTCTCTCTCTCTCTCTCTCTACCTCCCTCTCCCTCCCTCCCTCACACACACACACACACACACACACACACACACACACACACACACACACACACGGGCTCACAACAAATTGACCTTGCAAAATCGCTGCGTGTTCAATGTTCCAGCCATGCAGCAATAACACACGACACTCGTCCAGCTGGGAACACGGATTCATTTGTTTTGCTGACGACGCACGGAACACAAATCCACTCGTCACGCAGGGTCAACGACCGGGGCTGGAGTCACAGAGATGACTCGTCTCGCACCACACAGCTGTAACCGTGTTCTCCCGTGCGCATGACCGACCTCTTTGTCCTGACATTGAGCACCAAAGGAAAGGCTGCGTCTCACACTGCGCGTTAATTCACCATTGTTCACCCAGTTCCAGAAAATTGGGGTGTTGGGGTGCGATTTTCAGAAGATTGAGGAGGAACAGGACGCCTTTGTGGTAGCCCTCCCCATTCCGTCTCAGGTTCCCTGAGTCATCGCCGCCCACGACCTTCAGTTTAACGGAATCACCCACCCTTCCCCTTCAAGACGTTTCTCTGTGTTGTATTATGCACGAGTCACGCCTTGACAGAAGCAGTTTGATGCAAACTGATCACTGCAGACCCCATGGCAGGCCCCATGTCTCCAACTGAAGCAACCACAATGAGGCTTCTCTTGATCAAAGACCTCCAATGTCAGAAGAGAGACGATTTCCCCAAGAATAGACTGCCAAGAGGCCTCCCCACACACTTTTCTTGAATAGTGTCTTTTGTTGCGATTTCCCTTTGAAGAAAACAAAGCAACATCGAATTGGCAAATGTTTCCATCACAGTTCTACTTGTTTGGAGCCTTGGTTGTGACCTCCAGCTGAGGTCCATGCTATTGGATTCATGAATTGTGAGTCTCCAAACAAATGTCAACACATATGACTGTAGATCCATCACAAAGCCATGTTCCTCACGTCCCTTTGGAGTCACACTGCCTGGTGCGCTGTTTGGAACGATTCAGCATTCAGATGTGTGGAATTTCAGCCACTCCACGTGAGAGTCTGTGAACATCAAGCAGAGAGACGTTCCTTTTCGTCTGGCATCACAATACTCGGTTGTGTTTTCACTCCACTCTCTGCATGCTGTGTTGATTTTGCAAGCTGTCAGAGCAGAACAAAATGAGCTTTGTGCTGCACCTTCTGTATCTGAGACAAAGGTTCCCGATGTCAAACAACAGCGCATCGATCACAAAGGGAGACAGTGTAAACATCCCTTCAAAGACGAAAGACGTACCACCGTCTCGTGTTTCAGACACCAAAACGTACACCATCTTTGGCCTTTCTCTGGTGCCACGGCCCAAAGCTTTGTTGAAACAATGAAAACTCCTACTCGCATGTGAGACACTCCTTTTGATGTTCAATTTTGGGGCAAAAGGTGCGTCCCAAAGACGAGATGCATCACCATCACCATCACCATGGTGATGTAGATCTACCCAGCATTGCTTTATTCAGAGTGTTTTCAGGTTGCCTTTAGAGATGCGTGAACAAATCACACAGCAAAGCACAGGCCAAAGGGAGGACCGAGCAGAAAGTGGGTCAGAGTCCGGAGTCGATCCGTCACATGGACAGCAGGAACCGGCCTCCACATCCGCACCGGGCTCAGGCGACTCAGGGAGTCCGCCCCCCGCACACACCCACTCAGAGAAACCTCGACTGTCGGCGAGTTGGAGACAATCAAATTTGTGTTGACAACGAAGGATAACTGACCAAATGATTTTGCTGATCTGGCAAATTTGAGGTCAAGTTGGCTGAGAACGGCACAGGTCAGCTGAAACGTACTTCTTGTCATACCACGGTGGCGACAGGCAATCACGGAAGACGCTGTCTTCCCAACGCGAGGACTCTTGTTCGGACATCGTGGTGTCAGAACAGCGGCTTTTAGCAAATGCGTCCGGTCCTTTTCTGACGTACCACAATTGCCAGATTATTGACACAGATACCATTCGGTCACTTGCCATTGGCTCTTAGAGCAAATTCTGGGCAAATTGGGCCATCTGTGGTTGCGTGTGGCAATTGGGGCACCGCACGGAATAGAGTGAACATTTACAATTTCTGAAACTCGCTGAAGACCACGCCAAAATACTCAGCGTCCTTGGTGCTGCAGGACAAATCTGAATGCAGAACTTTTCCCTCCTACAAAGGAGTCACTGAGTCCTACGCTGCCCGTCGTTTGCTGCACCATTGATCTTCCCTGCATCACAATGCCTCTCCTCCCTGGTCCTGTGGGACCGGCTCAGATCGGCTCCAGCTCCACTGCCTCCTGCTGCTCCGGTGTCCCGCACACTGCCTCCGCTCTGATAACAAAGTCGGCCCACGCAGGCCGCCGAGGTCACAACAATTCCTTTCAATTTGTGAGCAGTCATTCATTGCGGTCCAAATTTGGCTTTTCTTGTAGCAGTCTTCGGTTCCTTTACGCCTCAGAGAGACTCAAGTGACGACTGGCTCATCCTGCGGCTAATTCTGAAATCGGGGGAATAACATGTTTGTGGTTGTTTCTTCCACTTGTTTGTTCGTATTTGAATCAGACCTTGTGGATGTCAGAGCCCGTGGATGGTTCCAACAGTGATTTGGCATTGAGATGAAGGGGCATAAGAACACAACTGGCACAGAGGCTGAAGAAAATGCAAAAGTGAAGACAAAAGACAGGTCCAGCACACAAACAATAGAGCTCTCACGCTCCACAAGAAGGGTTCCTGTGACACCAGACAAGAAACCTTTGGTGACTGAACGAGAATCCTTTGGGCGGTGAGATCCCATTCTGGTGCAGAAGTTGTGACGCAGAACCTTCCAGATCCATGTGGCTGCCGTTGCGTGTACCTGTGCGAACCTATGATTTGACTCATCACACAAAGATACCGGAGAAACTTGAGTCCAATAGCGCTGCGAGCCACAAATAACCCACCTCCACAGAATACTGAAGGATCCAGCCACTTATCCGCCAACGCGGTCAAAAACAAGAGCTGACGTCACCTTCCCTTTTAGCCTCAGGTCACTTGTGTAATTTCTTTGTCACAAAAGGCGTGAGGTCTTTGTGTTGGTGAGACACGTGTTGTCAAGGTACAAACAAGTAGATTCTGTCTCTGTGGTTGCAAGAAGAAACACCCAAGAACAAAAGGAGGCACCAGAAAAAGTTTCCTCTCTTACAACACCTCAGAACATCCAACGCTGAAGATTACGCAACCTGCAGCACTTTTGTTTGGGCGTGGCTCTCTTGTGTTTTTGACTCAAAGCTCTTTTCTCCCACCCACGTGTACTCGGTGACTGCGGAGCGCGAAACCCAACCCAGTGCAGTGGAATGAGAAAAGTGGCTCCGGATTAAGTTCTGACAACGACACCTCAAGTGGAACTTCAGTGTCTGCCACATACACCTGATGCCCTCCAAAGTTTCCAAGAACAAAAAGGAAAACTTTTTATTTGAGGGCTTCATAAGTCAAGCAGCCAAGGAAGAACAGGCAGAATTTTTCCAAAAGCAGCTGTCGAAAACACAGACGCAAAACACAAAGCGTTCAACTCTTGCGACTCAGCAAACCATCTCCTGCGGTGTGTTGTGTGAAATTTTCACATATTGTAAAGCAGAAAACATTTTCTAAATTCAGGTAAACAAACAGGCAGAATTTTCCTGATGGCACCTGCCGAAAACAGACGCAAGACACAAAACGCTGAATTCTTTCGACTCAGAAAAACATCTCAGCACCGTGGTGTACTCGTATTGTAAGATTTTCGAGAAGAAAACAACGCTGCTTGGTCCTTGTTAATCAGATCCCACGGGCTCCGGCGGCGTGCTGTTCATTATACCAGGGACACGGACCCTCGTCTCCCCATCCTCGGCTCCTCATCCGGACGACATTGATCACACCAACCCACACACACCACCATCCGGTCGCGTCGGATCGAGAACGTGGACACACAACGTCCATCACGCCTCTGTTTTTTGTCGCTCCTGGTGACTTTTCCCAACAGTTTCCTCTTCATGCGAGCAAGAATCAGTGAAGCAGATGCGAGTGCGATAGCTCTGTTGGGGGTGGGGGGCACACCCTATTTTATGCAAGGGGCACATGCGCCCAGGCCTGGGGTATGACTGGAAGTGGTGGGTCAGGACATGGACATCCTGGCCGAGTACCAGACAAGAAAGGGATAGGACATCGCACAAGAAGGTGACATTTTGAATGCGACTGCAGAATCCTGAGCTCATTTTCAGAGAACGAATCTGCTGCTGCTGGTGGTGGTTCAGAAGCAAGACAAGTGCACTCATCAAGAAAGGCTCTGCAGAATTCAGTGAACGCTGCTTTTGTACTGATCAGAGATAGACTGTCTGTCTGCATCGCTTTGCCTTTGAAATCTTCATCGTGCAATCAGGGACGGCAATGAGAAGGAGTGCAAATAATTGCTCTCCCGTGCGGCGGCGGAAGGCTGTCGAAGTCGCAGGAAGCGCTGATAAATACTTGATGGCGCCTCACACAGTCGAGAGGGACCTGCGGAACTGTGCAGTCAGAATGAGGGCTTTCATTAACAGTGTTTGAATCAAATCAAGACATCCTAAGATCAAAGTCAAATTGTCAGTGTCATGACCTGCGTGTGAATTGAATCTCAGGGTTGGTTGGTGTCGCACCTCTTCAGCAACACACGCACTCCTTCCCTTTACGTTGATGTTCAATGTTCACAAAGACTTGTCATCAAACGACAAAAGTTCCAGGGTCAAGACGTTCGATTGTTGAGAAGGTCCAACCTGCAGCTGACTGTGACAGTTCTGTGTTTTCCATTTTTGCTGAACAAAACGCGGGAAACGGAGCATTTCTGCAGACCTGAATAAGGAAGAGTTTCTCCCCTTTGACAACAGTATCGCATTTCATTGATTCGGAACGGAGCGTGAGGCTCCATAGATTCAGTTCAATTACACACGAGAAATGTGAAAACTTCGCCTTGATATGGTTCTGTGAGCAGGACAGCTTTGGAATAGCTTTTCATGTCCTTCGCGTGGAACTTTGAAACGATTGGTTGCTCCAGACCCCATGTGGTTTTGGGTCGTTGTCGTTCGGTCAAAACTCAGTCATCCACGATGGTGATGACAGTGGTTTTGCCTTCACGAAGCAACACGGCAGATTGGTTCAGATCTGAAGCTCAGACTTGGCAGCAATCACGTTCTTTGTGACCTTCTGCGGGTGAACTGTCATTTCGTCTCCAATTTCCACCCCACCCGCTGTCGAACGGTTGTCGCTCTGGACGTGTGGGGGTGGGGGTGAAGCAATTTGCCAGGTTCCAGGTTCCGCAAGCAGAAATCCCACTTGTGATAAAAATGTATTAATTTTTACCAGGTTTGGATGGTGTCACTGGTTCTCGTACGGGGCGGGGCGGAATTATGAAACCCACACCCCAGAGTTGAAATGCATCCCTCAGTTCCCCGCATCTCACAAATCTGGACCCTGTTGGACCCAATGTCACCTGAAGCAACACGAACTCAGTGCACCGTAGCAGTTGACAACATCCAAGCAATTCAGTCTCCAAGGAGACGATGTTTGCGCGCGGCAACATCAACACACAGGGCTCGTCTCTCGGTTAACTACAAGCGACGGTTGTGCCAGCCACGATGATAGTTTCCTTCCGAAATCCTTGAAAATAAATACTTGATGTTTGCGCCATTGATTTCCTCGGGCGAATGAAATAGTCCCTCATCGATTTCTTGACAGGACTCTTCAATTGTGGTAAATACAACGAACCCGTTTCGCTGTTTGCCAACCTACGCATTGGGTAGATCTATAAATATATCCAATATTTTGAAGTCCTTTGGTGGTGTCACTGTGAAGAAGACATCGATTCATGGTTCGCTCGGTTGTCACACTCGCCTCACTGACTCACTCAGTGTAGACGGTGCACGGGTGCGGCCTGAAAATAGACCCTGTCTCCAACGCGAGGTTCTGAAACGCAAGTATGGGCGACATGCCGTTCGTCACGCAGAAGACAAGGCAGGAAATAAAGGATATCGGGAGCTGGGCAGGCCCAGGGTCCCGCCCAGGGTCCCGCCCAAGCTCCCTCCCAGGGTCCCGCCCAATGTCCCTCTCAGGGTCACACCCAGGGTCCCGCCCAGGGTCCCGCCCAAGGTCCCTCCCAGGGTCCCGCCCAAGGTCCTGCCCAGGTCCCGCCCAGGGTCCACAGGGTCCTCCTGTCGTGTGCGGGGCTCTGAGGAAAATGTCCATATCGACTTAAATGTTCGATTCATTGTGCGTCATTGATTTTCCAATGGAACTCAAAACGGTGCTTTTTACAAGAAGGTATCCAAGGAGGTGAGACTAGCGTGGCGTTGGTGGAAGCGACAGAGTCAGTCACTGTGAACGCTGAAAACCAATGGGGAGGTTTAACTCGCCTTAATTTTCACACGTGCGGTGCCCCAATTGCCAGATCGGTGACACAGATACCAAATTGGGTTTGCAAATTCACTCTGGGAGCCAATGGCAAGTCACCATATCTGGTTCACCCATCTGGCAATGGGACACGTAAGAAAAGGACCGGATGCTTTTGCTAAACCTCCGTATTGTGTCAAAATCGCCGGTTGCTGTGGTGCAAACATTCCTCCCATCTCCTGGGAAATCCTCCACCAAAGAAATCCACATATGTCCCCAAGAAATAACACACCGTGCAGTGAGGCAATGTTGTTTCATCAATGACTTTAGATCCACTGACTGAGTTGCCTCCATTACATTCACAGACCCAGACGAGGCGTCCAAACACGTTTACGTGGAGTGAGCCACTTTCCCTCGCAAACTCGTTTGGCCAATGGAGTTCTGACATTTTCGCTCCGTCCTCAGTCAATTTGCCCGTGTCCAGAGGGGCCTGTGCGCTGCCATCCGCTGATTCCAATCAACTCTCGTGAGCTTCTCGGTAGACTATGTCACACAGGGAACCAGGCACAACAAGCATACACGACAAACACACACACAGGCACAGACACACAGACACAGACACAAACACACAGACATAGACACAGACACATAGACACAGACACACAGATACAGACACAGATACAAACACAGGCACACAGACACACAGACACAGACACAGACACAGACACAGACACAGACACAGACACACACACACACGCACACACACACACACTCACTCACCACTCAAGACAGGGTTCTCACACTGTACAAAAATGGTTCCTGTGAAATCACACTGTGAATTTTGGTTCGAGACCTTTCGTCTGGAAATAAGTTGTGTGATTGAAATGATCCCTTTTTGTGAGGTGAGAACTGTGCTTCCTGAGTTGTAGAAAGAACACTTATTATGACACGAGCAGATAGCTGTGCATCAATGTGGTTACCCCGTTTTTCCCACAGTTTGTCTGCAAAATCAAGTTCTGACATTTGAAACGAAGCTTTTCGTCACCTTTTCCTGGCACGTCACAAAAAATTCAAACTCTTTCAAAATTTTTGCGGACACTGCAAGCCAACATTCATCCGTCAAGGCTGAATGAAAAAAAATGTATTTGAACTTTTTCTGACGGAAATATCAAAGTCAATCCAACACGAACCTTTTTGCCAATTACTCGTAAAATTTCTGCACAAACGTGGCCCTTTATTTTCCCCTCTCCTCGTGTGCAATGGCCATCCACAATTTGTTTAGCGCAGAAACAAAGCCCGAGATTCAGAAGAAGCCACAATTGATTCTGGCAACAAACACAGAGGACACACCAGTTTCTTTTGGAAAAAGAAATTTTGTTTCTTTGCGTGGATTTTCAAAGTGCGCAATCAACTGCGACAAGTTGCGTTTGGCAGACAACAAAGAACCAGAAAATGACAATGAAGCAAAAAGTGGCCTCGAAAATCAGCTTCTTCCCTGTGGAGCAGGAGAAACACGATGCCATATGCATCATTTGTTGATGACAATTGTGAACAACAGCTGCAGCCAATATGTCTCCGCGGGATGCAGATTCAGACACCACATCCTGAAGGCAGAAAATAAGATTCTCCTGCTGTTGCTCGAGACATGGCTCAAAAACTCCCGTCAGCAATTTGATTTTTCCAGTGGTGATGTTGCAGGGAAAATGAAACGTTGCATTGAAGTTCGCTTGATCCAAAAGCGACTTTCACATTGGTGACTCGAGGTCGTTTTTTGACATCGGCGTCAAAATTAACATTGAACCCAATGGTGGAATTTTTGACGTCAGAACAAAAAAGACGACCACACGTCACCCAATGTGGAAACCCCCCAAAGGAAACGCAGTGCGACAAAGGGTGTCGGGAATCTGAACGACTTGTCTGGTGAGACCGCAGGACCATCAGACATGGCAGCCTCCGCTGTCCATCTTTTCTTCTGACTGTCCTCAAACGCAAATCATTCGGACTTCGATCCAGCTCCGGAAGGAAAAGTGTGCGCTAAAGAGACCAATTCGCATGAAGACTTTGTTGTGGACAATTTGCCTGATTGCTGTTGGACATGTCATCAGCTGAAGGCCCTCTCCCCTCCTCGTCACGTGACACGGTGTCGTGTGGAGAACTCCCATCTATCAGCAGAATTGGCCTTTCCCAGAAACATCGAAGCATGTGTTTGTGTCCGAACCAATCTCACAGGAAAGTGCACGCCATTCGGAAGCCTCCACTACAGAAGGCTTGAAGGTTCTGAAAACCAGACAACAGTCACTCTGCCCGATTGTGTCCTGCTCCGACCTGCGGTCGACCCAAGGCTGGAGGAAGACGCAATGCAGCAGAAAGGTGTCCTGCTCCAAGACTCAAACGGGGGTTTTCATATTGGGTGACGCGCGGTCATTGACTGGGTTAACGTCAAAAATTTTGCCATTGGGTTGAATGTTAAATTTTGACGCCGACGTCAAAAAATCGACCGCGCGTCACAAATATGAAAACCCCTAAACGTCGGATGACCCTCAGACAGTTTTGTTTCTCCTTGATTTTCGAACGTGTCCCGAAGACTGGTGTTTCAATTTGGCCGACGGTGTGGTAAGAGAAGTTTTGAAATGGATCTCCATTGTCAATTCCTGAACTCCCCTCAGAAAGGTGATGAACATTTGTCTGGATAAACAGGCGAACTCTAAGCTGTCCACCCTCGCGCTGAACTAAAATAGCCGTTTCCTTCCCACACAGAGCGAGTCTCTCCTCCAGCCTCTGAGTTCTCATCCGTTCTGGATGAACACATCATGGCCTCGCGACGATCAATCAATACCAATTTACAATTTCATGCCGGACTCCCCCTCAATCCAATTGTGGAACTCGGTCCGAGAAGCGTGGCGCGGAGGGAGTCTCTTCCCCGGCGCCGGGGGGGGGGGGAGACGGAGACACCGCTCCTGCACCTCCCTCCACCCCACCCCCACCCCAAGATTCTGTTGAGTGGCTCTGCTGTTGGTGTGTCTGTAGATTAAACATTCGATGAAAGAACTGACAGCAATTTCACAACTTGAGATCGGTTGTTCTGCAAATATGCGGTCACAACACCTCTCCTATGCGTGCTCGCTTCGTAGTAGAAATGGGTTCTCACCTTTCAAAATGGTTCCTGTTCAATCACACAAACTCTTTCTCGAAAAGTCATTGTGTGATTTCACAGGAATCATTTTTGTGCAGTGTGAGAACCCTGTCTTCTGTTGTCCACCTCTGTTCGATTGCAGCGTTCAGCTGTTGTTCGACAGGTTTCTTCTCAGATCAATCGAACAACGCTCAAAACGAATCGTGGCTCATGCTTCCAATAGAGGTTCCCATCAACATGTGCGCTTTGGAAAGCACAGTGTCTCGCTTGCAGTCTGACAGTTTTGGTTCAAACCAATGATGTGTTCAGTTTTGTCTCAAAGCTCTCAGTCCTTCAGGGGATTGCGAGCATCTACCACATCCTGCATCTCTCTCTGATCAGCGGATCTCAGAGATCTCGGTGTGAACAACAGCTCGCTGTGGCTTCCTGTCATCTGCCTGAGATCTGAGCACAACGTGTCGGTGAAGGATGGAGGCTCCGAGATCAAACGGAACTCGGCTCCGTATCACAGCGCAGTCTCCAGCCTGAAGCGGAGGCGTTCAGCAGGCGACGAGGAGCTCCAGGCAAGCAGAAAAACGCGCATTCACTGCAGTCTTTGGCAGGCAGACATCTGATCTGTCTAGTTTGGCACCAAAAGTGTCTCTTCCAGCCAGTGAGGGGTCCTCACGTGGGTTTCTCATGTGACCCAAAGTGACTGGCTGTTTGACACACGTCAACGCTCATGCTGAAGAAACATCGCTGTCGGGTGAGACCAACGACCGGAAAAAGCTGACAAAGTTTCAACCCCTTGAAGACCAGATTCCAGAGTCACCAAACGAAAACGTCTGATGAAGATCTTGAGAAGACAAGGCATTGCTCGAGTCCTTTTTCGTTCAGCTGCTGCATGTTGTCCGTGTGTTCGTTCCCAGTGGGTGTCACGTGGGTCGAAGGCCACGTGATTCGTCCCAGATCACGTGATTCCGTCCCACCGCTGCCTAATTGCTTCGCACTCCACATTAATTATTGCTCAGAACAACCCACAGAAGATCCAAGTCTCCTGCCTGATTCAAGTCCTTGATGCAAAGAACAGGAAACCTGTGATCAACTCCAAGCAAGAATGACGCAGGAATGTTCCTTTACTTCACAGAGAATCTGTTGAATCCTTTGAAATTAAAATTCATGGCTGTCAGGTTCTGTGAGGTTGTGTTGCCCTTTCAAGTCGCAGAGCTTCTCTCGCTTCATTAACTTCAGGCCTCTGTCTTTTGAAACTCTAACATGTCTGCGGAAATGAAAGGAGCCAAGTTTGCCAAATTTAATACTTAACTCAGAAAAGTGTTTGGCGACACAAATTTCAGTTTCCTTTGGGTGGAGCCCCTTCCCCCGCCGTTTCATAGCGTTTCGCAGACGCTTCACCTGGCCGTGTTGGGACCTTGAACCACCTGGTTCGAAGCAGTGTGACCACTGCGTTGTCAGCTGAACTAGATCATTCAAGATTGGCTCAGGAACACACAATCCTGTGGAACGCTTCCCTTTCAGGTTGGAATTGGTTGGTCAACTGCTATTCCCCACCACAACCATGTCACTCTTTTTCAGCTGGACGAATGAACTCCACAAAGCTTGATCCTCCAGTGGAACCGAGGTTCGGGTCCAGGCTCCAGTCTCGAAAACATGAGGGTTTTCTGGGGTCAATGTGGCCCAGCTGTTCTGCTGCAGAATAAAATCTGCCCATCCCAGCTACTCCCCCTTCACGACTCTCGCTGAGCAGAAGAAGCGTCCCGGATACAGAGTGCGGCTGATCCTGGGCAACACGATCGGACTCGGTTCTCCGGGAGAGACCCGCGGGGGCGATAAACCAGCCGAGTGTATTGCACGCGCAGAGGCGCCGCGACTTCCAACAGCTTGTCGCCCGCGCGTGTAATGGGAGGAAGGGGAAGCTGGAGCAGTGTCTGGCCGTGGAGCCTATGCAATGCTGCAACCCCCAATTCACACTACGTGCGCCACCGCATCAGGCACAGTTTTTTCGACATTCCACACCATGGACCAGCACAGTTAGGGTTGGGACCCATCTGCAATTATGGTTGCAACTGTAAGTAAGTATGTCAGTATGAACACATCTACAGATACCCCATTGCCACACCCCTTCATACGGGTGAAACCCAATGTGGTACGTTGTGACCTTTGGGTGCGTATGCGACGGCGCATGCGGCGTGACCCAGGGGTAAGTGAGTCAGCATTAGCCCACAACTGGAAGTTACTCAACTGCACAACCTATTCAAACAGGGTAAAGTGTCTGAAACGTGGCTGACAAAGAAGGGACTGAGAAGTACAGACAGGTCAGATGGATCCCTGACCTTCTCAGACCTACAACTACAAAGGACAGAGCAGGTACCAGTCTCAAGCACCACCTTGATCTACCGCTTCGTGCAAAAAGCCAGTCTACTTCCCAACCCAATTAAATTTGCAGGCAGTGCAAACCGTTTTCGTTCAAAGTTGGACCTGTCGCCTCTGTGGCCTTCATTTCAACACAGAAAAATGTTGTTTTCTCCAGATTTGCAGTTCAAACTGACGAGAGCAGTGTCAGAGCAGAGAAGTGACCCACGCAGCCAACACGCAATGTGTGTGTGTGTGTGTGTGTGTGTGTGTGCGTTTGTGCATGTGTACCTGCAGAGCAGAGTGCAAGTGAGGACCTGCCTGCCCACGAATGAAGTCCACCGTAGTGTGTGTGTGTGTGTGTGTGTGTGTGTGTGTGTGTGTGTGTGTGTGGTGTGCGTGTGTTTCTGTGTGTGTGTGTGTGTGAGAGAGAGAGAGTGTCTGGGTGTTTTGTGAGTGTGTTTGTGTGTGTGTGTGTGTGTGTGAGGAATTGCTCGGAAATTCAGGCTCCTGTTTGCCATTGTTGAGGGAGGGATGGAAGCCGACGCTGCTGCTGCTATGTCCTAATTAGAAGAGAACACAATTAGTTCTCTGCAGACATCCGCCCTGTCAGAATCGCTGTCACAATTCTCGTGCAGTTCGCTTCAGTTTCTTCCTGCAGGAGCTTCCGTGGTGTTGATGTGTTCATCCTGTGTTGTGGGAGGCTTTTTTTCAGGCACGAGTGACAGGTCCCCTTTTTGGACTCCGAACTCAAGATCTGAAGCAACCATTTGGTGTTGATTTCTCAACACTTTGGTCTTGCACAGCCATCGCAAACGCACGGAACAACGCAGTGATTTTCAACTGACAGCCAACCCCAGACTGGGTCACCGGACAGTTCCTCAGCTGCCACACCTCCCTATTGTCGCGTGACAAGACCATCTCCTGTCCAGCACCAGCACCTGTTCACCCACTTGTTTCCCGGGCCATTGTTGAGAGCTTCGATTGCTCAGACCAAGAGGAGTGGAGGACAGCGCTCTGGGGATGAGCGGAGACAGCGCAGCGGCGGCGGAGTACAGGCTCGTACACTGCAATCTGTAATCGCATTGCGAGCTGTGAACACAGCGCCGAGAATCTCATCGCCACCAGACGCTCCAGATGTGCTGATGAATGCAGATGAAGACAAAGTCAGGAAAATTGTGTGTGATCACTTCGGCCTTGAACCAGGGATGGACTGAACATCGTGGGTTCCACAGGGTTTTCACATTGAGTGACGCGCGGTCGTTTTCTGAGCTGACGTAAAAAATTCCATCATTGGGTTCAATGTTAAAATTTGACGCCGACGTCAAAAAAGAACGACCGCGCGTCACATTGGCTACTCTGGGCATTCCTCGCATCCCGGTGATGGTTTTGGGTTGAACAAGAACTCTGGTGGCAACGAGGAATGCAATCGCTGGTCAGACACCAGTGATTGGTCCCAGTGACATGATCAAGTCTTACAACATGACCGACCGTGTGAACAACTGTGAATGTCTGACCATGAAAGCAGATCGAAGAACTGATAGATCTGCTGATTAAGATTGACTGCATCTGCAGGAGCTCTCTGACGGATGCGAGATCAGGATATGACCACGCGTTACAAACGTGGAAACCGCTTGACGAAGCTGTAGCTGACTCGGACTGACCGCGACTGACCATGACTGACTCGGCCTGACTGACGAGGCTGTAGATGTACTCACGGAGCTGCGGCGGTCGAGGTTCCACGACTCGATGTCGTCGTCGAGGAAGGAGGACCAGCCGTAGTGGAACCCGAGCACGGTGGAGAGCAGACCCAGCAGCACCGCTCCCTTCATCGTCACGCGCACCCAGCTCATGCAGATCTCAAATCTGTGGGAGGCAGAGAACAGGGGATGGGTCAGTCAAGGAGAGAAAAGTAACGGGGTACATGATGCAGATCAAAATTGTTTCTACCAGTGAGGTCATAAAAACTCCTGTACGAGGCTCAGTCATTTTACAGTTGGAATTACGAGGGTACTTTCCTTTCTGCCAGGAACAACATGATTTGCACTGGAGGGGCGCTTAACTCATTTACCAAAATGTACTGAGTGGACACAAAAGAAGACTGCCATGTTTGTCAACACCTTCAAAGGCCCAAACAATTGACACTGAGCAAAAATAGTCAAAATTAGTCAATCACTGGTGCAAAATGTGGACACGGTGATCATGTTGTTCCTGGCAGAAAGGAAAGTACCCTCGTAGCATGTGCACTTTTCTGTGGTCAGTGTCGATCACAAACAGCAATTGAGAGCCGATCGCAGCAAGCGCTGCACATGATAATTCCAATGTGCTCGCATCGTGGTAGAAATGAGTTTTCAGCACCCAAGAAGGGTTCCTGTTCAATCACACAACTCCTTTCTCGACCAAAGGTCTCGAAAAGTCATTGTGTGATTTTGACGCGAACCACACAGTGTGAGAACCCTATCCTCTCGCCCTGGACAGAGCTGCCCTTTTAAATTGCGTTTGAAGTCAGACTGATGACGAATTTCAATTTTGACCGATTCTCGAACAATTGTCCTCACCAACCAATGAACGAGTTTGACGCAGAGCTGCCAAGTTGAGAAGGCAAATTGGATTTGAAACGTAAGCTTCGGTCAATCTTCGTGATTGGCCTGGCCTGCCTGATCTTCTGCACGAATGAAAGGAACAACAAAAGAAGCCTCAAGAAAACGAAGTCAGATGCTATTTCTGTCAGATAAGTCCTTGAAAGCCTTGCATGTCTGTGCCAACAAAGGGAAAACTATATCCATTCAGGACCCAACTACAGATGGAAAAAATCCACGCAAGCACGTACCTTGTAAATGTGAGTCCAAATGCGGCTATCTGCAGTGTGTATGGTGAGTAGCCTTCTCCCTGGCGTGCTGTGTGTGCAGTGCGCAGATGGGAGGATGAGAATGCCTGCAAAACGGGAACTGGAGCTGCTTGGCTCTGTTCTGCTGCGTCTTGTGCCTGGGGTGGACGGGCGGGGCGGGAGCTGCAGCTGCAGCAGACAGCGCAGCCATGCAGGGAGAGAGCGAGACAGCAAATCCATATGCAGCAGGGCTGAAGCTGAGGAGGAGGAGAATCGACGAAGAACTGACGTGGAGACGTTGTGGTCCTGTGCTTCGAATGATGAGATCATGGTTCTGATAAACAGGTCTCGTTGACATTTTCAAATACGTCAACTGGCTTGCATCTCAACTTTGGAATCAACTGCAGAACTTTGAGTTTTACATGAAATGCACAGCATGACTTGAAGGAAGACTTGAACAGTTCGGGTCGTCTTGGCAAATCGGTACCCAGTTCGCTCCCTATCGCAGGTTATCACGTCACAGCCCGATATCAAACGAAACCGAACACGCCAGTCCTGCGCAATCTCCACAATCGACTCTGCGCCCTGTCTTTTCCACAGTACCACGGACGTTGTGTTCTGACGTTGCTTTTTGCGTTGTTTTCTGAGACTAATTTCGCGTCCGTTTTTCACAGGGCTGATGGAATGGGGATCTGCACGCGTGGACAGTCGTCGTCCAATGGTACCGTAATCACCCGTGTTGGTCGCACCCAGTATAAGAGGCACCCCAACTTTTGCCTTGATTTTCTGGTGTGGGATCACAAATTTCATTCCCATGTTTAAGACGCACCCCTGGTTTTGGTGCTGAATTTTAGGACAAAAAGGTGCGTCTTACACACGGGTGAACACGGTAACACGCAGGCTTGACCCTCGTCCAGTCCGCCGCGCCTCCGCCGCCTCCCACACGGCGTCGGTCCGGCTCTGGCGCGAAGTGGATCAATCCGGTCAGATCCGCACGGCGCTGGACGTGTCCGGAGGTGTGCAGAAGGTGGAACCGAATTGTGATCTGTGCGGCTGATAAGCTGACCAACATTGCTCGTCATTGCATGGCAGTATTCTTTTCACCGACCCCCAGCGATCGCGGTACCCCACAAACCTGATTTAGTGTGAGGTACTGGTGTAACGAAATGGCCAAACACCCCAAATGACGAGACACATGTGTCTGGCCATTTCAGTTGAATTGAAATGGTCAGACATGTGGTAAACAATCTCCGAGTGCACAAGTCAAGGGTGCTTGGCCATTTCACCTCCAAACTTAAATGAGGAGACACAAGTCTGGTCATTTTAGGCTCCCACTTGAAATGACCAGACACCCGTGTCTCCTCATTTCGGATGTCTGGCCATTTGGTTCCACCGGGAACTTGCGGTTCCACTGGACCTACCGCGTGTTGGTCCAGACGTACTGCAAGAGGTACTGTATCACACCGTGCGGTCGGCAAAGGAAACGCCACCATTGTTTCAAAGTGATTGTTTAACCAATGTTGTGGAGTTACGTCGCCTCACCACCCCCTCACCTCATTGCCAAGAATGACGTTCATGGCCTCAGGCTGAGAAATCTGTGGCAAATGACTGATTCACAAGTGCTTCCCGTCCAGTCCGTTTCCAACACATCATCAACCAAACGAATCAAGGGGCAAAACTTTCTGGTTTGGTCCAAGTGCGGACACCGCTGAATTGAACTGCAACAAATTGTGAGGGGAGTTGTTGCAGACATGAGAAACGTTGTGAACGACTGTTTTCAAGGGTCCGGAACATGGATCCTCTTTGACTCCTCCTCTGTATTTCATTCCAGCTCCGGAGCTGCAGCTGTTGACACAATTAAGTCTTCCGGATTGTGCGAAATTAATTTGACGAACAAACAATACAAAAATGTGACAAAATATGTCGACAGCCAGACTTCAACTCACTTCCTTTCGCATGCAAGTTGAAAACACAAACACACACATTGATGGAAAATTATTCTTTCGCAAATAACAGAGGAAACACAAGCTTATGGCGGTTCTAACATTGGTGACGCGCGGTCGTCTTTTTGACGTCGGCGTCAAAATTTAACATTGAGTGCAATTGTGACACTTTTGACATCCGCACAAAAAGAAACAACAGCGCGTCACCCAATGTGAAACGCCAGAAGCTTCGAATTTCCTCCTCAAAAGGCAGTTTTTGTTGTGATCGCAAGGGTCACTGTCACAAAAATTCTGCCGATCTCACAGCAGAGCGGCACGGGTCGGAGATGTTTGCAGCGAGCGGATCACGACTTTGGCCGCGGGAGAGAGAGCGAGAGCGCTGCCAACTGGAGCGAGGACGGTCGGCTCTCAGTTCTCCGTCCCAACCGGAACCGCCGAGGTGCAACAATTGGACCGTGACCAGCCTCGCCCTGACACAGGAGCGACAGCACGGCGAGGGGGGGGGAGAGGGTGACGAGGGGAAAGCTACTGCGGGTGAAGCGAAAACTCGTGAGTGCTTTCAAAGACCGACAGAGACCAAAGAGCAAACGCCTTCCTTTCCCTAATTTTCATTTTTTCAGGTCTATTGAGTGCCAACCCAAAAGGACTTTGCATGAAAAGGGCAAAACGTCGTAGCCAGGCCACCTTCAGAACCAAAGCTCCTGGAACGAGCGCAACGTTGAACCCCTTGAACTTCGCTTGAGATCTACTTTCAGGAACCTTTTTGTGGACATTTCGTCGCCAATTGCTCAGCAAAGTGCCGTTCCCACCAAACTTTCCGTCGCAGTCCCGTCGTCGCACGCGAAGGTGCTGAGGTGGAACCACTGGGCTGCGCACCCTGCTCCAGCCATGTGGAAACGAGGGCTTTTCACGCTCAACTGTGGCAACACACAGACAACATACTCGTAAATTTTGTCATTCCTGCGCATACACAAGTCTTTTGGCTCAAAAGTTTGTGAGATCTTCCGGTTCCAGCGATCGCTTTTTGTTCTCATAAATTTGAATGAAATTCGTCTGCACAACGAATAGGAGGATGTTGATGCTGAAATGAGTGGGATCCAGCGTTTTGTCTCCGAATACAACTGAACCACACCTGAAGAGACAGGTTGGTACAATCTTCAAGGTGAATTTCCTTTGTTTCATGGTTCACGCGACTGTTTTTCGTGACTGTTTTGCTCGTGTTTGTCGTCGTTCTTCTTGCAGCATCATCAACATTGTGTTGTGTAAATTTACTGAAGACATTTGCTTTGTTTGTTTGTTTGCGTATAGAATGAAATTCATTTGAATGGATCTCAAGTGCAGATCTCTCCGTCACAGCTAAACCCCCAAAATACAACTCAGGAAAGTCAAGCATGCCAGGGACAGTTTCTCGAATCTACCCGTTCTTTTTGGCACCGTTCAGTTGTTCCAAATATCAACAAGTTTGGGGAAGAGACTGATACACGTAATGTGGCTGACGTTGTTTGCCACGAAAACACGTAATTATGAACCCTCAAGCAAGCAAATGGGGTAAGCAACCATATCGTGCTCAAATGTGTTTCGTTGACACTGTAAAAATTCTTGATTTCGGGAAGAAAAGTCACCAACTTTCCGAAGACAACAAGAACACAACCAAGTGTGAGGTTTGTTCACACATGTGGAATGGTGGAGCAAACGGAACTCACACAATGATGTGTGAAAAACGTTTCCGCTCTGTATAGATTCACACACCCGTCTCCCACACACCCTCTCTCTCTCTCTCTCTCTCTCTCTCTCTCTCTCTCTCTCTCTCTCTCTCTCTATCTCTCTCTCTCACACATACACACCCTCACACACACACGCACGTGCACACACATAAACACACACACGCACACAAGTACGAGATCGTCGGATGTGAGTGTGCCAACCCAATCCTCACACACGCTCAACAGTGCAATAACCCTGACATCATGTTTGCCTTCAGTTGAGTCAGCCGAGCCATGGGTGGCGGAGAGAGTAAGGATCGGGGCAAGGAGAACGGAGACGTGCCGGCCGCCCCAGCGGACACAGGACGAAAACTCAAGTCCAAGTCACAGAAGGAGCAGCGGGTCACTATGTCCCAGATCCACAACAAAACTCTGATCGAGGTGAGTGAGGATCCAGCAGCTGTGCGTGTCTATTTGTTTTCAGCTTATGAAGGGAGAGAGGGATTTCGATTCTGTCATTCACTGTTGAGACAAGAAAACGAGTTGCAAGGAGTAAAATGAGGAAGGTCATTGAGTTTGGTGTTCAGACGTGTTCTTGTGTGCGACTGTCGTGCTGGAAATTTTGCAGTTGGAGGAGGTGTCCATGCATGGCGTGTCCTGTTTGGTGGCACAGGGAATTTAGTCCAAGAACCAGATTTCAAGAATGACCTAATTTGGCTGTTTGTTCTACTCCTGGTTGTTCACTTGGTTATTCGTGTCGGTAATCTGACCTTGTGGGGGCATGCTGGGGAACACCCGACGGGTCTACCAAGGCCCGGCGCGCACAGCGCGTGTTTCGATGCTGGTTTGACCCTGAAAAACGTGCCATTGGGATTATTTGAACTTCAAGGTTCCCCCAAACTCAAACAAAGCAAAAGGCATGAAAATACAGAGAGAAAATCTCTCCTTGCAGCAAATAAGCTTTTCTGAAAATCAACATGGTTTGTGGTGAGAGTCCATGAGAGTCCAAATGACGCGTCAACCAGGGTCTTTCGCCTCGACGCTCTGTGTGCGCCACGCCCAAGCTTTCCTTCTGTTTCCCTGCCCCCTCCCCCGCCCCTCCCCAGCCCCGTCCCTCCCCTGCCCCTCCTCTGACCCCGCCCCTCCTCAGCCCCTCTCCCGCCCCTCGCCATCCCCTCCCCTGCCCCTCTGACCCCGCCCCTCCTCAGTGCAATAACGGTAGACTGAGTAATGAGTAGTAAAAGTCTGTTCTGTTAAAACAACAATGCATATCCCGTAGCGATTGACTGTAATACGTTGCAGGATCAATTCTTACTTGG
>JAAUXT010003748.1_pt1 | contig 19680 bp, 24 predicted proteins | sample 7278171 | NCBI WGS metagenome assembly JAAUXT01 (sample SAMN14350112, study PRJNA611818) | marine sediment metagenome | isolation source: surface marine sediment (1.8m) | place: French Polynesia: Moorea | collected 2018-08 | reverse complement strand
TAGCTCATGATGACATGAGCCCCTGGCAGGCTGATTTGTGACATTGAAACACCTCACTTATATTGAATACATCTGAGACAATTCCTGGTGTCCCGTACGCGCAAGCACGCAACATTTGTGATATCGAACCATACTGTAACAATCTCTTCTTTGCACTTGTGATCAAAATGACGCACGGTTTGTTCAACTGCATTCACAACGTGAGCGATGTTTTCTGCAGCTGATGAAATCAAGGATCTGCACGCTCGACTTGTTGGACTGCAACAAACAAGAGAATCAGAGAGGGAACATTTTCAGAGCATGCTTCAGAAAGCACAAAGCGAACTGCAAGAAACGAAAGATCAACTTACGTCAGAGAATATGATCTTGAGTGAGTGAAACAGTCGTTTCATGAACCACACTGTGTTTCCATGATGCAAAACTACACGCACACTGCGCCAGCTTCATCTCATCGTTGTTCTTGCAGGTGGCAAGTTGTCGTCCTTGGAGGAGTTTCGGATTCAAAAGGACGACTTGTTAGCAAAATTTGCAGCAATCGAAGAAAAGTTGAAAGAGCAGGAAAATGAGCATAACGAAGTTCTTTACGAGTTGGAGAGGAAACAGGTTGTCGACAAAGACAGGTACGTGAAAGATCAGTGTCAAAACAACATGCGGAACAAAAAAATGCAGACCGCAACACAGGAACCAAAAGGCGGGCTGTTTCTTTCCCTCGGGAAAATTCTTGCGTCAATCCACAAAGAGGAAAAATGAGGTGAAAATGTTTTGAGCTGAAGGGTCTGGTTTTCTCCTCTTTCAGGCTCAAGAAGGAGATGGTGATGAGAGTGAATCAAGTCGCTGCTGAGTTCAGAAAAGTGTCCAACAAACAGATGGCGGAAACCACAAAAAGAACTATCAGAGAAAATGTTTCTATCAATGCTCAACTGGGTAAAATGTCAGACAAAACATTAGAACTGATTCAGGTTAGTGTGGTTTTCCAATGCTTCAGCTGGACTTCTTGCACCATTCGCGCGGTCGGTCTTCGTACAACTCGCTCTCCAGTTATCCTCTGTGTGTGTGTGTGTGTGTGTGTGTGTGTGTGTGTGTGTGTGTGTGTGTGTGTGTCTCTTGCTCTCTCTCCAAACGTGAAACCGCATTTGGCAAATGTGTTTGCAAACCCTTTCGGCGACGCGTGTCTTCAAAGTACTGGAACACCAATTCACAAGTTTGCTCTTGTTTTGTTTCAGGAGAATGATGAACTCAAGACTAAAGACAAGCAACAGAGGCAACAAATTGACCTGTTGGAAGCGAACGAAAAAGAGCTTGCGAAGAAAAATCACTCAAATCAAAAGGTAGGTGCCCAGTGTCTTTCGTCTGCATGTGTGAAGGCCAGCAGTTTTGTGTGAAACTGAATTCATGGTGAAGGGCAATGTCGTAATCGCTGAAAGTCTGAGCTCTGCCGCCCCATGAGAGCTCCTTTTGGTGCAGAGACTTCAGCATGAACCCTGGTTCAGAGAGCTACACGTATACCACTCACAGACAGCTGTGCCATTTCAGACACAGTCTCACTTGAAAACCATTTTGGTTTCGCATGATGATTTTTGAAGCAAAATGTTTCAATGTGACAAGGTTTTTGAACGCGTCATCTGCGATAGGATTTGCGCAAAGCCCCAAAACGACTGTTTTCATTTTGTCACAGGTGATAAAAATGTTGACCGAAAAATGCAAAAGCCAAGAAGCAGAAATCAACGAGTTTCAAATGAGGGAAGAAGAATTTCAGCAGATGGAGGCAGAGGCAGATTTGTTGAGAAGACAAGTCCAGTCCTCCAGGTTGGTCTTTTGTTTTGCTGCACTTTCATCCTGAAATGTGCGCGGTCCAACTGATCAAACCACCGTTCGTCTTCCATCACAAAACTCTTGTCCGGTCACTTGACACAAAATGTAGCCGGTTCATCCTTTCGATTGTTCCTTTGCACGCATCTCCGAACTATGTTGCAAAGAATGCTCAGCCAAACTTTTACTACACTACGCTTGTGCAACTCAGCGCCAAGATTTCCTTGTATTTTCAGGGACGAGTTGATGTGTATGGCTAAAAACGGAGAGTTTCTCGAGGTCGACTTGGAGCGAATGAGGAAAGAGTTGGCTGACGAGAAGAACCACAGGAGGAAGCTGGAGAGAATCCTGGCGGAGTCTGCACAAGCGCTGAAAACTGCTTTGACAGTAAGAGAAGTGAAGAAAATCCACAAAAGTCTGTTTGGAACCCAGTGCGATGCCCAGCTTGGGACGAGCGAACCTCACACCATGGCAAACACCCAGCCACACGGTCAATGTTCCTTCTTTTCTTCACACAGGAAAGCACTGCTGAGGATGTCGACGAAACCGTGTACGAGCGCATGGAGAAGAGAGACAACATGCTGGAGAACCTCCTGGTGCTTCTCAACTCGGCAGCTTCCCTCGGACTCGGGCCCAAGGCCGGGGAACTTGGCAAACAGCCTGACGAGGAACCCAAAATTCAGTTCAGCAGTAAAACGCCAGGATCCGGCAAGGGAATCCGACCTGGGTGAGCTGGATTCAGGCGCCATGTTTGGATTGTGTGGGAAATAACGACAACAACCCTTCGGTCACTTCTGCAGAAATGGGTTCTCAGTCCTGTTCAATTACACTGAGTTCTCTTCTCGACCAAAGGTCTCGAAAACATGTGTGATCTCACAGTTCCAAGCTCTGCAAACAATGGAACTGAGTGTTCGAGTTGACTCTTTTGTGTACTATGGCTGTTGTTTGACTCGGCACATGTGTTGCAGGGAAAGGCTTCCATCCCCGATGGCTTCGTCTCCCGCCAGGCTGCAGGGTACTCACCCTCACTATAAACTAGGAGACCTGGGGCTGATTCCCCGTCCTGCTCTCCACATCCCGTCCAGTCTCGACAAGATGAAGGACTATCCTCCAGCGAGCGGGCTGGGTGGATTGAGGAAGATACTCACCAAGTCAGTGGGCACCCAGACCCTCAGTTCGCAAAAGGTCAGTTTGTTTGATGCGAGAACTTGTTCTCATTGTTCTTCTTTCTGCCTGTATTGTGACATGCCTTGCCAGTGCGCAAACTACGGCAGAGTGTCGTGTATCAGACGCACCTTTTCAGCCCAAAAAAGGGGAATAGTCTTACGTTTGTGCTTTTGGTTCCAGTTTCAGGAGCCCTCAGTTGTGGTGTGTTTCAATGCATGTTTCGTGCATGGAACTGTACAGTTGACATCCGTTTTGTCTCTGCGAATATCATTTGGCCATCATTGTCTCGCTCTTGCTTTTCAGACAATGTTCTTCGCGGACCAGCTGTTGAGTCGGATGCCCAACACATCTCAAGTCCTGCATGACCTGAACGTCACTGAGCGGGACGCGACCATTGTTCCCTTGAGCTCAGTGAAGAAAGTGCCAGCTAGTCGTGTGTACTGAAGACAGTATTGTTGCGTTTTCCAGTTGTCGTCTTCTTTTCTGGATCATGTCAGTATTTAAAGAAATTGGATGGGGAAATAACAGTAAAATGGACTCGTGGAAAGAATAAAGCATCGGTATGTGTGCTGCACTTGCGTGGTTGTCTTTTTTGTCGGAAAATGTGAAGAAGACAGAGAACGGAACATGTAAAGAGCGAACTTTATGCGAGTACCAGTTTTCAGCAAGGCTGCTAAAGTTTGTTGAGAGCTACTCTCTCTCCAAGGTCCTTCACCGCTTTCCTTATCGGTGAGTGAACCTTGAATGCGAACTGGTACTGTAGTTAAGAACGAGATTCAGACAACCAGACAGCAATGCTTAACCCTTCGATGTTCATGCACCATTTTCAAGCAGTTTTGACTTGTCTCAAACCGAAAATTGAAATCGCTCTTGAGGGAGGAAAAGACAGTTTTGAAGGTCTCAGGCCAAATGTTTCCAGACAACGAGAGGGGGTGTTGTAATATGGCTGTCCCTCCTCTATGTTGTTCAGAACGTTTTGCTCAAACAAACCAAAAAACAAATCGACTCACGCGAAGTTGTACTGCAGGGTCTTCAATCTGTATACTCTCTGAACCTTGACAAGATTTGGAAGCAAAACAGGGTAAAGCACCACAGGCAAGCAAGCGACAGTCCGGATCTCGATTGAATCTATTTGTACTTCACTGAAAGGGCACAAAGAACATGCGTCCACTGACTTGGAGACAAGGACAGCTCCTGCTGCTCCAAAAGGCACACACAATTCTGATCAAGGTATCAAACTTCCTCATGGCCTTGGGACCCATTTTGTATTTGCAGCAGGTGTGGTTGCAGCAGCAAGAGCACCCTCTCTTCTTTGTGGATACCCCAGTGAAAAGGAAAACTGGATCAGGAAAGGAAGAAAGAACAACTTAGCCAAAGAAGGATACTTTTGGCCATCATCCCAAATTGGCCAAGACTGACTTTTATGTGCTCAATTTCAGTCCCACAAATGTTTCCACTTGAAATCTGTGGAACTAAATGGCTTGTGAGATCAAATTTCAGGAACAAAAGACAGGTAGCGATTCCCTTTTCTGACTGCAGACATTTTTGAGGTGTGGCAAATGTCACCAAACACCTTTCTCGTGTACACTTGTTTGAAAGGAGCTTGAACACCTTCGGGTTACAGTACATTGAACTTGTTCGCAATGTTGTTCGCTTTTGTGTGTCGCGGTGATTGAAAACGTTTGTTCCCATTTATGAGTACTGAGTTCATCGCAGAATAAGATGTGGAACTGAAGGTGCCTTTGTTACGATGGACATGCAAAAACACAAGGTGAGTACAAAAAGAACACCTGGGAACAGCTGCGTGTACCCTGAGGTCTCGTGATGGAACGTCTCATCTCCAGAACTTTGCTCTTTTTGTCAAATGTTCTGTTTTCACCATGGATTCATTCTCACCGTCCAAAACTCTGCACCATACTGTTCTATCCTTTTTGGTTTGCAGCTTATTTCTTATCCGTAAGCCTTGTTGCGGCAGTACCTTGCGCTTTCAGTCACTTTGGACAGTTGGTCCATGGTGCTCGGGTCCAGTGAGACAGTTGGTCATTGTGCGAGTGCTATGAGAAGAGAACCAGCTCTGTGCTAAGAGCAGCCACACTCTTACGAGTACTTCACCCCTCTACATCTGGGCAAAACCCAATGGCTCCCAAATTGTGTCTTGGTTCTTTCTACTTTGTGGAACCATTGCTTGTTTACCTCTTTACATGCATACTTTATAATCTGCTGGGTCTTCAACCATCATTTCAGATTTCAAGTGATTTGGTCTTTGCTACCTTCCCTTACCCGTAGGTCCATACAATACAAAATGCTGACGCAGGTCCACCAAACAATCCAGCTTCTGTTCTGTGTTTTCGGCATTAGTGCCAGGTGGCATTTCACCACAGATTGCAAGGCTCGATTTGAGAGATTCCTCAGCTGTATTGAAGACAAAATGCGTGCGAATTCTGAGATCGCGACATCTTTTACAAGTTGCAAGCCGCTGTCATTTCCAGGTGGACAATGAGTACAGGTACGAGGGTATCCCCCTCTCCGGGGACGTGTTTCCTCCCGAGCAGATCGACAAGTTGAAGACTTTTCGCTTTTACGAAGATGATGTCTTCATTGCAACATACCCGAAAGCAGGTATACATCAAAGGAAATTTGAACAGAAAGACAGTGCGTATCCTTGTTTTGCCTGAGGGGTCCCCAACCCCCACGGAGAAAGAGATTCCCATTGTCCATTTTGACGTACCAAAATGTAAGGTGTGATTCTCACAGCGGGTAAATATCTGGACTCATGTAATCTTGGGAACCTCTTTCTCCCGTGAGTAAATCCCCACTCTTTTTGGTCAGGATGGCTTTTCGCGATTTCTGGCACAATTCCCCAACTTGGGAGCGCCATGGGAGTCTGTCTCCTTGATCACACCTCGCGTTCACCTGCAGGAACGACATGGATGCAGGAGCTGGCCTTCCTCGTCGTGACTGAGGGAGACTTCGAAGCGGCTTCGCAGAGCAACGTCATGCAGAGGGGACCCTTTCTCGAGGCCTGCACCAAGGAGTATGATGTGCGTGAAACTGCACAAGCACTTTTTGGCGGTTCCTTTTCAGTAGATCCAAGGGTCCTCTGGGGACCCCTCCCCTTCCCAGGGCACCCCAGAAATATTGAATCGAGAGAACCGAAACGTACAGGACAAGTTTGCTGATGTTCTTGAGTTCAAAACACACACACACACATACACACACACACAAATCAGAAGTGTCTGCATGATTTGTCATTGCAGGCTGTCCAACTCGCTGAAGAGATGGACCGACCTCGTCAACTGAAGACACATCTGCAGTACAAAATCTTCAAAGACGCCATTGCAAAGCACAACCCCAAAGTGATTGTTGTCATGCGAAATCTGAAGGATAACATCGTATCCTACTATCACATGTACAAAGCCATGATCAATTACAACTTCCCAAAAACGTGCACCATGGACGACTTCCTGCAGCTGTTCGACGAGAAGCGACTGGTGTTCGGAGATTGGTTCGACTTCAACCTGAGCTGGTGGGAGGAAAAGGACAACCCCAACTTCCTGTTCGTCAAGTACGAAGAGCTGAAGAAGGACGTCCGCGCCGTGATCCGACGCGTGGCCACCTTCCTCAACAAGTCCCTGGACCCGAGTCTGATCGAGGCCATCGCAGAGCACACCTCCTTCGAAAAGATGACGCAGAACGACAAAACGAACTACACTTTTGCGCCTTTCCTCGACCTCACCGTGTCTCCATTTATGAGGAAGGGCATCGTCGGGGACTGGAAGAGCCACTTCACCCCTACTCAAGTGGAGCAACTCGACAAACTCATCGAGACCAAGTTGGCAGGAACAGGACTTTCTTTTGAGTGCTGAGTGCGAAAAGTGCTGGAGAACTTAAATCCACAAGAGGAACATTTCCCCGTTGATTCTTAAAGACGCAAATCCATGAGAAATGCATAGATTTTGTGAGACAAAAAGCTGGAATGACCAACTGTTGACCTGAGAATTCGAGAACATGCAACCAAACTGGTGGACGAGAGCAGGAACAAGTTGCAGTCCACCATCCAAAACAAAGAACAAAGCACTTTGTTCAGGACTGTCAATTCGAAAAGCAAGCAATGATGAGAGAACATGGGGTGTTGTATGGATCAGCGACATGGATTTCAGACAAAAATAAAGTTGCAAGGAAAACATTGCTCTTTGCTGCAGATCTTTCTGTGGTTTTGTCAAAACGTAGGTGGTGGTGGTGGTGGTGGTGGTGGTGGTGGTGGTGGTGGTGGTGGGTGTGGTGGTGGTGTGTGTGTGTGTGTGTGTGGTGTGTGCGTTTCAAGCGTGCGAGATGCGAGAGAAAATGTTGACAGGGTTTTATGCACTCAAAAGCGGACAAATTAGGTCTGCACAAATGGGAAGAAATGATCAGGCGGGGCTTTCAACGCATTAGCCGAACCTTTCATCTTTTCTTACTGGTAATAACTTTTGGCATTGGGACCAGCTAAACAGACCGTGTTCCGATGAAGTTCTGATCAAATCACTGGTGATACTGGCCATTTCCACTGAATCTGAGTCAATAAAAGACGGCACTGACAAACATCCGTCGTGTTTTCGACGCGTCCGATGCAGGCATTTGAGAAACAGCTTCGACGGAAAGCTTTGGAAACTCCCAGACACCTGTTGGAGATTTTCTCGCGTTGGATGCACAGCAAATGGATAAACTTCTGGTTTGGTGTTTGATCCTTGTTTTGCATTTTTCTGCTTGTTTTGCAAATTCAGGTGAGTCGTGTGTCCGTCATTCTTTCACGCATTTGTTCAACATTTGTTTTTTTCCCTTCTGCTGTACACATTCACAGCCAAGACCTGCAGGTGCATGGCAGAATTCTTTGTGCCTTGTCTGTACAGCACGGATGTAAGATAATGCGTGCTCAGATTCTCTTGTACAATTCGTGTCGAACGTGAAGAACAGCTCACTTCTGCATTCATCTCAACATGAGCCCTTTTGGCGAAAGTTTGTTGCTTCATTGCTTCTTGCTGTTTGGACAGAAACAGAGTTCTATCAAGACCGGTGGCCAGATTCTGACTTTGCGCTCTTCAAACATCATCGATGTCCCAAAGGTAGACCATGGTATAGTGAGGGTTTGATGTGACAGTGAGAATGTTCAAGCATGTGACGTTTGCTGGAATTAAAAAAACGTGAACACTATTTTTCAGGAGTTCTGTGGAAAGACTCAGTGTCAAAGATTCAAACAGAAAACTTTAAGAAATCCAAACATAGCCATCTGAGTTCCTCTTTTTTGGAAGAGTACAAAGCATTGATTCTTTTTTCGTGCGCAAGACTGAAGAGAGCGAACTCTACTCTTGGATCACAAAACACAGAGCCTTGGCCCGCTGGAAAATACTGTGTCCTAAAAGTGGACAAGAAACCATGCCCCAGTGGGCTGACAAGCGGTAATTTTTTTTTCACTGGGCATTGAAAATTGTCACAGGTTGGCATTTTGAAATGGATTTAGATTTCTACGGACAAGAGTCTTGGGCCTCGCGAAATTCTGCGGACTTGTGTGAGCTTGGCGATTTCAGATGTTTCTTTTTGTCCTTTTCAGGATTTGTGCACATGGGAAACAAAATGTTGAATTTCACATCACTGATCAACTGGTACAGTTCAGATGGAGGAACCAACATATCAACTTGCTGCAATGTCCAAGGTGACAAGGACAATCCAATGACTCTGCCGAAGACCCAACCTTTCTACTTGCTGCCAATTCTGCACACTCCATGTCAACAGGCAAACATTTTCCCATTATCTGCAGTGATACGCACACGCTATCGTGAGTAAATATGACGTGTTTACCAAGTACGGGAGTAATTGAAGCAACATGTGTCTGGATACCTTGGTGTTGTCGCACCTTCTGCACCTCAGGCCTGCACATCCATCGCGATGTGACTCCAAGGCACTTCACAGTCCATCTGAAGCAAGACCTCCACCCACCCCCAAATGGGCCAGCTGAACCCTGATCCACGCAAGATGTGTGGCAGGGGGTCCAGGTGCATGGCCCCTTCACTTCTGCAACAAGAAGCAGTGCTCAAGGCAACTGCAGTGCGAAGTCCCTTGCCGGTAATGTTGTCGATCGTCCTTGTCCTCCTTGTCTTCTCTGCAGGGGGGGGGGTCCAGTGGAAGGAGGGGGGGTCTGGCAGGGGGAGGGGGAGGCAAGGGGAGGGGTTGGGGGAGGGGAGGGGAGGGGGAGGGGCAGGGGACATTTCATCCACCTTGCCATATACTGCACTACCACATGGTGCTTCGCCCTGAAGGGACTTCGCACAATAAAGAACACTCCAGCTCCTGTGTCTGGGGTCAACATGCCACCAGGCTGCACAATTCTCACCACCAATCACAACACCGACACAAACTTTGTTTGGACAGCGCACCATGATTCATGTGTTCTTGGCCCACAGACGAACGCGCAATTGTGTTTTTATGGCTTCACAGTCAACATGCAGGCACTCGGTTCTCCGCAGGTGGCTTCCATGACGTCTTCTGTGGAGACCATCGAGCTGTGCGGCGCTCAATCCTCTCCACCTCCGCGTCTGAACGCGACGTCACCCTCGCCCCATGTGACAGTGCAGGGATCATGCATTGAAATTCACTTGTGCTTCTATCAACCAAACAAATCCGAGGGTAACTTTTTCCGGCAACTTTGATTTTTTGCTGGGAGTTCTTTTGTCTCGTTTTGTCAGGAGGTGGGAGCCAGACTCCTCGAGTTGCTTCACCCAGCTCCAGTGCACGTTCCTCAGCACGTGTGTTTGTGGAGTCTTTTGCACGCAGGTGTCCCCAGAGGGATCAAAGCCGCAGTGTCCGTCACGGCGACCGTGTTCTGTGTCGCGGTGGTCCTCGTCTGTCTGGTGAAGAAGCGGAAAAGACGCACCATTCGAAAACGGCTGCGAACTCTCTCGACCTCCAAAAACATGGATTGTTATCTGAACGACGGGAAAATTCTGTGTAACGAGACAATTCAAACAGACACCTCTTCTGGTAGGTTCCCCTTCCGCCGAATGCAGATCTAGAAGCGCGAAAGCGCAAATTTTTTTCACGGGCGCAGAACTGTCGATAAATGGATATTTTCTTTTGAGCAACGGAACGGTTTCCCATCCAAATTAGGGAGGCGAGTGGATCTTGGCTGCCTGCTCGGTACAATACTGACGGCGGACGTCAAGGAAAGCCTCACCAAGCTGCTGATTCCGCGACATCATTTGGAGATCAAGGACAAAATCGGAGAGGGTAAAGTGTGGCTGGAAACCTCAGCTGACTCTTCACTGCCGTCCTTGTACCTGAGTCAACATTCTTCGATAACGATTTTGCTCTACTTGTTGTCCATGAAAAGCAATTTTATTTGGCCACAAGATCAGTTGAGGATCGCACAAGAACAAAGAAAAAGTTATTGTTTCAAAGGTTTTTATGGCCCAAAATCATTGCATGCTCCGTTTCTGAGGCATGCAACACCACGAATGCAAGGAACAAACACAGCAATGTTTTGTCTCCTTGTGGAAGAATGTCAAGGAATCGGTGGTGAAATGACAAATTTGTCAATGGTACCATGGCAGGACGGAAGTTGGACAAAAGGGTTTCAGGGTTTACGAACTTTGCTGTAGACCATGAGTCGGACTCAGAAAACTCATTACCATGGTGCATTGCCTTCCGTCATCACGTTTCTCCTATGATAAGCTACTTTCAGCCTTTAATGAGGGATTTTGCGCAGGGAGCTGAGCCCAAGGGGCAGAACGTGGTTGGTTGATTGCAGGAGCGTTCGGGAAGGTTCATCACGGCCTGTACAGACCAGATGGAAACCTCATGAAGGTGAAGGATGTGGCGCTCAAAACCATCAAAGGTAAAAGCAAACAAAAGAAGAAACAGTGAAATTTTCTTCAAAACTGGAATTCCCACACTTGAGAGTTTCCTGCCAGGCACCCTGAAACAGGAGACAGGGGCGTTTGGTCATCTCAGCAACAACCTGAAACAACCAGGCACTCATCAAGGCTCCCAACAGAATGTTCAGGTTGTCCCTGGCTATTTTTGGTTGGACCTGAAACGTGGGAAGACAGATATCTGGTCAATTTTTATCCCAGCCTGAAATGGCCAGGTTCATCAAGGCCCTGAATGGCTTGTTTGTCTGAGAAAGCCAATGTCTCACTGTTTCATTCCTTCTTGGTTGGTGTGGTCACGTATACAACGAACGCCTTGCTTGTTCGTGCTGCAGAGGTGTGCACGAACGAGGACATAGCGAGCATCATCGACGAGGCGGTCATCATGGCCGACTTCCGCCACGCGCACGTGCTCGCGCTGACCGGCGTCGCTGTGGACGATGACCTGGGGCTGCCCATCCTCGTCATGCCCTACATGACCCACGGTGACCTCAACTCCTACCTGAGGAGGTTCAGATACGACCCAGAACTGGATGAGCAGGTCTGGATACACGTTTCTGAAATGGACAGAAAAAAATCAGGGTTTGCGTTCTCGTCAGCATGGATGAGAATCCTGCAAACGTACCGGTACCTGTGCACCCAAGTGAATTGAAAACCTCCATCGGACGAGCAGGTACGGTTGTGGCAAAACCCTTTTTGTGCCTTTGCAGAAGCCCAGTGAACAGCAACTGGTGGTCTACACCCTTCAAATTGCAAGGGGAATGGAATATTTAGCCAACCTGAAATTTGTTCATCGAGATTTGGCAACACGAAACTGCATGTTGGTTCAGTATTTGTGTCTTTGTGAACTGCGTATTTCGTGAATCATCAGGATTCTTCAGGATTCTATTGCAATCAAGGTTCTTTGCACAGGGTTGATTCGGAGAAAAATATCAAGATCTCAGACTTTGGGTTGGCGCGAGATATTTACGCCTCCAGTTATTATCGCCAAGTGCAGGACATCAAGCTGCCGGTCAAGTGGATGGCGCCGGAGAGCCTGCAGGACCGAGTCTACTCCACCGAAAGCGACACGGTACACGCACACACACACACACACACACACACACACACACACACACACACACACACACACAACTCGACTTCTTGCTTCCTCTCTCTTTCGTTTCCATTCACATTTTCAAAAACGGAAGCAGACGTTTCATGCACATGTCGCATTTGTTTTTTTTTACCTTTTCAGTGGTCATATGGAATCACACTGTGGGAAATTTTTACACTTGGCAAGATTCCTTATCCGCATTTGGAAAACAAAGACGTGGTGTCTTTTGTTGAGTCTGGAGGACGACCGGACCAGCCTGAAAACTGTCCCGACTTCGTGTGCGCTGAGCTCCAAATATGAATTGTGGCTTGTCAATTGCTTTTGGGTCAAACGTTCAGGCACATCTGAATCACACACACATACATTTACTTTTCATCTCAAACGTGAAACAAGTTGCTGTTGTTTCAGGTACAATATTATGCAGAGTTGCTGGGAGCCCTGCCCTGCGAAGCGACCTTCCTTTGCTCACATTGCAAGAACAATAGAGAACGATCTGGCCAGAAAAATGGGATATTTAGAACTGGGTTCTTTTAGTCAAACCCCAAACGAAACCGAAGTTCTGCTGGCTGAAGCACCCGCCTCCCCAGATGTGACAGAAATGAATTGACCAATAAAATGTGAGATTAGGTAGCACAAAGAACTTTGTCTTTCTGTCCCACAGTGAGCACCTCGGCTTGCTCTCGTACGTGTTACCACCAGTTGATGCAGTGAATCTGGCCCCGCACACATGGACACACACACACACACACACACACACACACACACACACACACACACACACACGTGTGTCTCACACTGAGTTGCAAACGCGCAAAACTCGTATGTTGGTCACTCGGTTGTCCGATGTGTCCTTGGAGAGCTGAAGAGACGCTGGTAGCGTCTCGTCTGAATGATGAACATTAATATCGTGTGAGTGGACGCACCTCTCCATCATGTATGACTCCTCTGAACAAACAGTTGTTGACCTTAAGCTTCGGGTTCACAAGTTTCACACTATCTCGATGCGAAGTGTCTCGGAGTATAGCATTTGTGCGCTGAGCGACACGACGTGTGTGCATGCATGGGAAGATGAGAAGGGCAAGGTGAAGATTCCGAGGCACTGGTCAGTCGGCAAATTTCGGCGGTTTGGTTCGCTGCAACCGAAGCGAATGAAATCGCACTTCTCGGTGCACGTACACCCCGCGCACACGCACGCACTTTGTTGCAATTGCATTGCATGGGAGAGAATCGCCGTGTCTGTGTTACACGCATACCTTTGCACGCACACGCACAATAAGAACTGTTTTCTTCATTTCTGCGCAGAAAGAAACATCCCGATTTGAAACAACACACTTCAGCACTTTTTTGAGTCCTTTGGCTGCAGTGCTCTGAAGGCTGCACTGTAGCGGTCGGCAAAAGTGATTTGTGGACTGAATGAACCGCTGCCTTCCCCCTGGGAATTGAGTGTTGTGTTTGCAATAGTCTTCCCCAAAACAGTGGAAAGTTCAAGTCAGGAGCTCCCGGGCTGTGTCCGATCATGCACGCGTGGTCCCGTCAATCACAAGTCCTGTTCCAAAACTTGACTTGAAAACTTGACTTGAAGATCGTCCTTGGAGATCGTGTCCTCAGATTCCCCCAGTCCCGTCAGGGATAAGAAGGACAGATAAAGATGTTTGCTTCCAGGGGAGGATCCTGGGTGAAGGGCCCCACCCCAAGAGATGCGAAAACAGTTTTGACATGTTTTGGGGACAATGCACCAGCGGTACCTACAACAGGGAGGAGAGCAATTTTCTTGGGGTTCGATCGAAGGCCAGAGTCCTTGGGACCCCTGAATCCGCGACTGTCTTCTTTGATAAGGAAAGGCTGATTCATGGGTGGGTGACACTGCTTCTTGTACTCCAGAGCATGTCCCCAGAAGAACCTGGACTGCATGCACTTGGACAATCGAACAAAACACTGGCGCCACCGCAAGAATCACAACGTTGGCGTTCGCAGCACACTGTAGTCGCCAGAAACCACAAAGTTGCACTGTCTCCAACTCTCCAACACACACACGTGCACACACACGCACGCACACATACGCCACGAGTTTTCATTGTTTTAATTTATGAGGTACCAGAAATTATGGCCAAATTTTGGGGTGCGTCTTGTGCATGAGAGCGACTTGAACACGAGACGGTAGAGTCTACGGTACACACGCGTACGCACACGCACACTTTTACACACACGCACACACTGAGGACAAGTTGTTGTTCTTTTTTCAAAGCCATCCTCTTGATCCAAAGTTCCCCTGAGGCAAGACCATATACGTATCGACGACACCGCATTTTGGCAAGAAGTCTGCATGCTGGCCTCTCCTTTTTCGTGCAAACAGAACGAACACAGTTTTTGACTTGACACACAGAGTAACACCAGTGATTAGAATCTGTTCGAAAAATTCAGAACAAATTGTGATTCGTGCACACATTTGTTGACCACCACAGAACCTTTGCCTCAGGTGGGAAGACCCCAAACACTGTTCTTCCTCCGCGCAGACTCCTCAGGGAGTCCAGGGGCCTCACAGGGACTGAGGTCAAAGCTTCTCGACAAGAAATTCCAATTTCTTCAACGCTTTTTTTTTTCTGCTGTATGGCAGTTTTTTTCCCACATGTTCGAATGGACTTTGAGCCGTTTGGGCCTCCTACCTGATCTGTAATCCTGGATCCTCTGGGTAAAGACCACGTGTGTCAGCAGTTCAGTCGAAAAACAGCAAGTTTTCGCACTTTTGAACCCTGCGTTTATGGACATAGATATGACAGGTCTACACAATGTAACAGACGGTGTATCTCTCTACACTCTGCAAACAGTGTTTTTCCCACATCAGATAATAACGCCGACTTTTCTTCTGTACACCAAAAATGCGTCCAAAAATGCTCAATACAGTGACAAGTTTTCTCAGTGTCAGATTATGGGATTGTAAATCCCATTTTTCTGAAATGATAAACACTTGATACGCCTCAGTTGATCGCGATCAGTGTCTGTGAGTGCGCGGGACGGAGAGACAGACCATGCCTCCCCTGCCCCTGCTACAGGCCCTCGTGCCCGGCCGCTTCGCCCCCGTCTCGGAGGACTCCGGGGGTCGCATCGTGGCCACGAGGGAACTCAGCCTCCACCCTGCAGGACTCTACATCTCTGGATCTGACGCGCCCCTGGATCTGCAGAAGACGCTGCCGCCCCTGGATCTGCAGGACACACTGCCGCCCCTGGATCTGACCACGTCACCGCCCCTGGACTGCAGCAGCACGTTGGATCCAGTGCAGGCGCTTCTGTGTGACCGACTCCAGCCGGAGCACGCCACAGACCACGGTGAGTAGGACTCGGGTTCTTTTGTGTGGGTGTTTACGTTGGCGTCCGCAGACACAGCTGTGCACAATTGGTCATGCACCCGCGGGCTTTGGCTCCCTGCAACAGGGTTTCCTCTTTCGTTTTGTGAAGAAAGATCAGGGGAACTGAAGCCCACACACACACGCACCCAGCTTGCTCACAAATGTGTACGCGGGCACACGCACAACACACGCGCACAACACACTCACAAACACACACGCACACACACACACACACACAAACACCACACACACACACACACACACATACACACACACACACACACAGAACGCGCGCCAAAACAGCTCGAGTCGCGCCCGTCAGTTCCACATTTCGATTGGTAGAAAACTGTTTGGGGGTGAGGGGCCCGCTCCCTCTGGGACCGCCCCACGTCTCGCCAGCCCTTTGCCTTGTTTCTCAGAGACTCTTTCTCGCCCAGAGCTGATCGCGGTCGACTCGATGTGGAGCGTCGTGATCGGTGGCGTCATCTGCCTCACGCTCCTCCTCCTCCTCACCATGCTCCACAGGATCTTCTCCACGCGGCCGCGAGGGGGCGCCAAACACGCCGGAAGCACGTGCACCGGAAGCGTGAGCACGAGCCGACCCTCGACATGCGACGACGCTCTCGACCTATCGTACCAGTCCAAGTCGCTGGTGGCCCCGGAGGACGTCAAGTTCCTCGTCTGTCCCGGGAGCGACGAGGACGACTGGACGGACAGCTTCTGCCGGAGACACTATGGACCGGAAGTACACAGGTCGCTGCTCGTGAAAAAGCCCGTGATATACAACACGTTTTGACGTCCAGTTTGACGGGAACGTCTGGTGTTGGATGCCTGGTTTGACGTCGACGTCTGAACTGCTTGGGTTGACGTTGACATGAAAAGATCGGGACGTGCAACGCAGAGATCGGAAGTGAGGAAGATGGTGCATATTCTCACATGCAAAGTTGTTCCTCACAAGGAAGGGTATCCTGCAGGGAATGAAGAACAGACATCTCAACGCCTCGACCCACAGTGGGACTGTATCTATTGACCGTTGCGAGCCTCAGAGTTGGATTGAGATACGAGTGAATGTCATATTCGTCCTCTGGGAACCTCCAGGACAGCGTGCAATGAAGCAACAGCTCAGTTCCGCAGACCCAAAGGCCTTTACTTGGTATTGTTTCCCTTTTGCCTCCCGTGGGAACACGCACACACACGTACACACACGTACACACACACACACACCTGTATCATTTTCACTGTTTGCCCACAATTTTTGCAAGTTGGAATTTTCCTCCCTCCTCAAGGATTTCTCCATTGCCTCAAGCGTGGATCCGTGAAAAAGTTCTGAAAGCAGTTTTGCTCGGTCTTCAGGCTCCGCAGCCACCCTCCTCCCCGGCTCATGTCTGGATCAATTGGAATACTCAAGTGTCAAAATGCAGCCAACGTTTCCATAAAATTTGTTCCTTACGCATGTTGAAAATAAATTGTGTTTGCTGCCATGAAAAATTTCTCGTTCGACTCCGAACAAACACACCCAGTCAATCGTTTCGTTCGCTTTCGCAACGAAGTTTCGTGAAAACTACATGTATTCAGAATCGCAAAAGTTGAGTAGAACTACCCCTCGCTCCGCAAATCAACTTGGCCAAGTTGAGTTGTCCTTGGTGGGGGGGGGGACAACTCAACTTTGGGAAAATGATCAGGAGGTGATACTGAACATATTGGCATCAAAATCCCAAAGTTCAGTTTGCCCTGAAGCTCAACCTGTATGCCGGGGTGCGGGCTTGAAAACGTGATTCGTTTGGTTCAGACGAACATTTTTCACCTGTATGCACCCAAAATTCCGACCCCTGGCACCAGCCCTCCAGGGACATGAAACACCAAATAATTTCCTTTTGCGGGAAAGGACAACTTTGTCCACGTGAACCTTCCTGCGTGCTTTCTCCCGACACGGTCAAATGTGAAGCAGCAGCGCAAATCTGACAAAATTTGAACGCACTTACTTCGGAGCATTTCGTCTTTCAGGTGTGATGCTCTCACTGAACTCACTTTTTTGAAAACAAAACAAAGCGAAGGTCAAAAGGGGCAAGAAGCAGAACAATTTGGTGCGAAAACTAAAAAAAATTACTCGTGCGTGCTTTCTTCGTTCTTCGTTCTGTTTCTTTTTTTCAAATCATGTTGTTTTCAAATTCTTTCAAGTTCAAGAACATTTCTCAGAACATTTTGAAAACAGCTCAGTACAAAAGCGGATGAACCGCCAGACCTGCTTTCATTTTCAAACGTCGTTTTTGAAGGACGTTGTCGTGTCACGTTGACAGATCTTCAATTGAGGCGCGATCAGCTGATTCTGAGGTGGTTCGCTTCGTCCGACACGGAGAATGAGACCAAATGCGTCGGATTGTGCTAACCAATCGGATAAAGCCACAACAGACGGCGTCGGAGAAAGCCCGCCTCCACAAAGCAGACAAAATCGTGTCGGATTGTGGCGATGTCGGGTGAAGCGCATGTCGGATTGAGTGGAAACAACCTGTTCTTGATCATCGTGACGCACCAGATGCGTAGGAACGGCTTGTTGACGAATCGGCGCATCGTCGCTGAAGAGCCACTCAGATCCTTCAGAGTCTGGTGAAGTGGAGCAGAAAGTGAGATTCCGATGAAACAGAGACAGACGGTAAACACATGTAGTCGATCCCTTTGTCTCTGCATCTCTCTGCCTGGTGACAGTGCGTGTGTGTGAGTGAGGTATGCGTGCATGAACACCTGTGGTCGAACCCTTTGTCCCGTGCGTATCTCTCTGCAGGTGACAGTGCGCGTGTGTGAGCGAGGTATGCGTGCAGCAACCCGATGAGTTCCGCACTCCATCACAACACGCACCGGTGCACCGAAATCGAGTAGTCAAGACACTTTTGTGTTGCAACCTGGTCCACACGTTCTCTCACGCGCTCACTGCCACTCTTGACACACACACACACTGAAAACACCTGCACACGTACCAACACACACTCCACACGCAAACATGCACACACACGTGTACACACACCTCGCAGAACGCGTTCTCTTCCTCACAAAAGGCTGCCACCTCCTCGAAGAATTATCACTCCACTAACAAACACTTGTCACCGAGCCGTCCTTCACTCACTACTTGAAGCCACAAAGGAACCTGTGTCTCATGATGAGTTCTTTTTTCGCGCGACAGACCTACTCACAGAACTTGCAACAACTCTCGAAGCAAAGCTGTGTTTTCATGTTTTATTGTATCAGTTTTGAACGGTGTGGGAATTCAGGTCACGGAAATATCCCGCAGACCTGGGGCGGATCCACCTGGGGAAGATTAAATGCGGTGTGCCCCCTGCCCTTGCCCCCCCCCCCCACCCCATAAAACCGAATTAATCCCAAAATTTACGACCAGCGTTGTGTGCTGACAGGAAGCCAAGACTTTTCAACGTGCTCTTTATCAAATTTTGGGCTGCCTCCACGCCCCACCCCCGGGCGCTGCCCCCCCTTCCCATGCCCCCCGAGGGCTGCCATTCCCTCCCACAACCGTGGGGACTGCCCCCTTCCCACCCTCTTCGACCCAGCCCTAGATCCGCCCTAAACAACCCACACAAGAAGAATATTGCAGCACAAAGAGACAGCCTGCACAGGAATACTCGAACATGACCGCGTGGAATGACGTCCCGATCGCAGGTTGGTCACAATCCAACAGCCATCACACAACGTTGTCAAGAACACACTTCACCAACGTCCACACATCTTTCACACAGAAATGAAACTGAGAAAGTTCGGAGAATGTTGTCGCAGGCATTTTACGACAGCGAAGAAACAAACGTCACAACTAGATGTCAGTACTCGTCCCACACACCCCGTCCCACAGACGGGGTAGAATCTATTCTGTTGCTCAATGAACCACACATCTCTCAAATCAAGCACGTCCAACCAATCATGCACAACGTATACATTTCAGGGGAGAAACCAAGATTTGGTGAGGACTTTACCTCGTGGCGGAGGCGATTTCAACTGACAATATACGCATGGAGGCGGGCCATTTTGAGCCTGCGACACATTTTTAGGGGTCGGGCGGGGGGGGGACTGTCCCGCCCATTTCAGCCCTGAACATTGCACCAGCATTTCAAGAAATTACCGCCTTCCGCGCGTACGATCAAACGCACAGCAATTCCCCTCATTTTGCACCACACGCGTGATGCTTCAAAACCAAATTCTTTCACAAAAGAATCCCTTTTGGCTGTGAGGTTGAGCCCCAGCGCCAGCCAAACTACTTTGGGGGCGCCCCCCCGGCCGGCCGCGGGGGGGGGGGCGGGCGCGGCGCGCCGCGCAGGCCGCCCCCCCCCCGCGCCCCACGGGGGGGGGCGGAGGACCAAACCAC
>JAAUXT010067154.1_pt1 | contig 19684 bp, 21 predicted proteins | sample 7278171 | NCBI WGS metagenome assembly JAAUXT01 (sample SAMN14350112, study PRJNA611818) | marine sediment metagenome | isolation source: surface marine sediment (1.8m) | place: French Polynesia: Moorea | collected 2018-08 | reverse complement strand
TTTCTGTTTTTGTCGGGATTTTCTCCAAACACAACACACACACACACACACACACACACACACACACACACACACACACACACACACACACACACACACATTCCTTGTTCCTGTGCTTCCCTTTTCTCCCTTCCCAGCGCTTTCGGCCATCGATTCTGAATCTCTGCTTGTGAACAACAATACGTATCTTCTGAATTTGTCCGACACCGTTTCGAGTTGCGTTCAACCGCATCTGGTGCAGCAGTCTTGCATTGGAACGCGCATGCCTTGGGTGATAATTTTCTTCTCAAAATGGAGCAGACCTGCATTGACATCGACTGTTTGATCGGCTGCTGCACGAGAGATCATTATAATCAGAGACGAATTTCCCTCAACCGGAGAATCAGCATGCTTCGTCAGAAGAGTTGATTCGCTGATTTTTCGGGGAATTGGGGGACAACGTGGGTCTGTCTGTCGTATGAATTTTCCACTTGAATGGAGTTGCAAACCCGACCAGGACTGAGAACTGGTCTTTCGAATTCAGTTTTGAGGCCGCAATTTTCTTTGGATTGGACAAAACTAAAACCCGCACAAGTCTGGGCACCACCTGCTTCTTTCAATTCAGACAAACAATTCGCAATGAAAATGTGTAAACTTTTTCAGGTGTCCCGTGGGTGTGGTGAATCAGAGGGTGATAAACTTCTCAAACAGCTTGATTGGGACAGAATGAAGGAAAGATGAATGGGCCTCTCTGTTTCACTAGTCCGTATTGTCGTGCAGTCAGGCAGGTGTCGGCACAATGCTTTGTGCAAATTGCAGTTAATTTAATCCATTGTGACAACCATTGTTGGTGCAGCCGACCAGAAAGGAAACTGTTGTAAATTTTCAAATCACTCAAGATCTGTTGTTTGCGTTGGACAAAGGGAGGAATTCTTTTCTCTCCAGATGGCTGAAGCTGTACCAAGTAGCATTGAATACGCTCTCGTGTACTCGGCTTCATGGTCCCCTGACAACTTCTTTGGATGGCGGTCGTGACTCTCGACAGACCAGAACTGCACGAACGGTCGAGTTGCTCAGTGAGCGCGTCTTGGTATTGTCGTAGTGACTCACAAAAAATCAATTGATTTGTCAACATTTTTTCCCAACTTCATCCTCAAATGCACGCTGCGTTTGTGTCACTTTCTTTGCAAATTTTTTCCGCACGGAAAAAGACCCAAAATAACGCCAGCGTAACACGAACTGCAAGGACTTGTTCACAGTGTTCCGGGAGAGTGATGCATGAAGCCGGCGCTTCCCTGCACTTCAAAATTACGTAATGGTTGGCATTAAAAATTAATAAATTGATTGATCCAAACTTCCACGGGAGATTGTGTTTGACTACGCCTGGAGTACACCCCTTCTGTCTTCGACGCAGGCAAAACAGGTTTTGGAAAAGGACACAACCTTCACAAATCGTGAACTATGGACAGCTGACCAAGTTTGTGCTTCTGAGCGAGTCGGGTTGAAACCAGAAATCTCGTTTCCTGCATGTGCACTACGACAAATATCTTGATGAGATCTTACTTCTGAAACAAACACCTTTTCCAACACATGTGAGCGTGAATATCCCTGACGAACACATTCACCGGCAGTTTTGCAGGAGAATGCGGACGATGGCGCGGCTCCAAGTCGCTCATGCATCGTCACGATCACGTCACGCAACAAACGCATAAAACACGTGCGCGTTTCTACACTCACCTCGAAACGGTGAAGCCTCTTCAACCCACTTGTCCATTCAAGGTCTTTGCCCATCCTTGTCTTGCATGCTCCGGATCGCAGGCATCAGCTGTTTTCGGATCTGCCGCAGCTGCACACCGGAAAAATTCCCCTCGCGTCGACGCATCCCTCCGAGTCTTTGATGTCGCATGTCAAGGTGATCACTGTGGAAAATAGACGAAGTCCTTTGTTCGGAATGTAAAACGTCGAGAAGTATTTATGAAATTTGTCACACACAACCCGAGCTCGCTCGATGTCGACAACATTAAAACTCACAATCACAGACTAATTTTGATTTCAAGCAGGTCCTTGTGGCTCATCAGGAAACTTTCTTTCAAAAACGTGTTTTCTGCCCGTGAAACAAAACAAAATGTAACATGCACACAGCGTGCTGGTGCCAAACACGAAAGGCAAACTTGTCACGTGTGCGAGTTCACACCGAAAATACACAACGCTCCTCGTGTCTTGCTCAATTTATGAGGTCCTGCGGCAGAAGTTCCCTCATTTTCAAAAAAGACAATTCAGCTTTTTTGTTTCTTGAAAAAGGGCTGATGCAGCGTCGAGGGAATTTTCTGTCACCTGTGCATGCGTGTGCTTCGATCTTTCTCTGTACAGCTGTGCCAAAAAATCCGTTGAGGGAAATCACTTTCCATTGTATTCCTGCACATTACTTCACTTTCTAAAATTTACCTGAATTGACTCGTTCCTGAAAAATAAATTCAACTGCTTCTTTTGACATGTGTCGCACAAAGTTTTGTCCAAAATTCTCAACAGGAAGCCTGGATCTATCGTTCTTTGTTGTGTTTATATCCCAAACGCTGAATCCCCAAATCTTATTTTCCAACAGAACCTCCAATGCAGTTGAATCTGGGCTTTTCACAACACCGACGTACATCAGGTACGGAGCAGCCCTATTGTGAAAGCAAATCACCCGAAAGTGCATTATCATCCAACACATTCACTCTCAAAGCTGCTGTCGCTGCTCACAACACACCCAGCACTTGTCTGCAAAATGCTTGGGACAATTCGCAAAGCGACAACATTCTGTTGTTGAATTGATGTTCGTTCAACATGGATCCATCTTCAACACAAGGACGGAAACTGCGGGTGTGGCAACATATCGTCCGACCGAATTCTCGAAACGCTAAGTGTGTGCTCAGTTTGAGAGCGCAGAAGTGCGGAGGCAGTGATGTCAATCTGAATCTGCTCACAGTTAAATACTCTCAATTCCACTTGATTAAAGCGAAAAGCAATCATCGTCAACCATTTCCATGAAACACGTTTTGCAGGTACAGCAATCAGAACCGCACAAAAAGCTGTCCGCGCACACCTGAAAATCTGTTGTGCTGAGGCTCTCGTGTGCAACCACGAGTATACGTTGAGGTGAGGCCACCTACCTCAGCTGATTCTGTTCTCACCAAAAAACCAAGACTCATTCGAATATCTGAAGTTTCCGTTTTTGCTCAAGAGACCGCAGGTTATGAACGAAAACCCGGTTCACGTGATCGACAGATCGTCTTGTTGTTTCCAACACATTGTCGCGCTGAATCAAATTTGACCAGGCATACTGCGCTGCCGTTCTTCTAACTTGTACGCAAGTTCAGCCCACAGTCAAGGAGATGTTCCGGTTTTGGACACGAAAAACAGAAGTGTACATTTGGAACACAAGACTTTCCCTGTCGAGAGGAGATAAAAGATTCAGTTCGTGCCTCCACAATGGTGAGATTTCGTTGTCATTCTCTCAAACAAAAACGGTTCAATAAAACAAAGGCATTTCTGCGTTTCTGCACATGTGTGCACGAGTGAAGGTGCATATTTCCACACAAATCTGAAAGTTTTTTTTATTATTTTGCTGTCACGTTGGTGTTGGTCTTGTCACTCGTGTGCTGGAAATAAATTACTTGCCTGCCAATTTTCTAACGATGTACGAACATGCACACGTGCAGTTTGTACAGCTTGAATCTTGCACTGTGATCAAAAGTCCACAAGAACCATCATGATCGTGGATTTTTGATTGAACCCGAGCCGAACGCGCAGCGGAAACTTTTTCTTGGCACCATGTTCACAGTGTATTGAGCTGTATTGATTTCGATCTGACGATGCGTACTTTCCGATTGAAAATGACTTTGTTTCACTCATAACGAGAAATTCAATCGCAGCCGCGCGCGACATGCAGATCTCTCGCTTTATTTGCTTCTGGGCACATGTGCGCGTGTGAAGGTATTGCAGCCTCATGTCGGGGAATGGAGTCGTGCATTCGAGTAAAAACACTCAATAATCACAAACTAGGTTTCACAAAATGCCCAGCAAACGTGACTCATTCACCGTACATTTTTGCCAAACTTAAACACAACAAAAGTTGAGAAAAAGAAAGCACTGCAGAAGAACAACGAAGCACACAATGAGCTCAAATCAACCTTTTTGCCAATTCACTTGCGAAAGCAGCTTTTGAGGCAAAACATGGGTGCGACTCTGTTTGATGTGTCTTCGGTCTGGAACACCCTGACCTTCAGGCTTTCTTCTGCCTCAGTCCGCAGAAACAAAAGTGGAAACCAATTGAGGCTCTCATTCACTGCAGGAACATTTTGTCGAAGCAAAAGGCAGCTTTTGTTCTTTCGACTCAACAAAATATAACACGGACGCGTTGATTCTCACCTGACACTTCCATTATGTAGCCCTGCAGTGCACCTGTGGTAAACCGTGGTTTCACAGAAGTTTATCCGCATGTAAAATGTCAGTTCTCTGCATATTGCCCACAACTGGACGTGGGTGTTTGACGTCAAAATCAAGGATCCATTTTTCCAACGGTATCCGAAATTTTCATTTGGAGAAGTTTCCCAAAACGAGCAAAGCTTCTCTGTGAAGCAAACTGCAGAAATCCTGTGTACTTGCACCACACTGTTTTTGTTTTTGGTTCTCGTGAAAACTCATGCCTTCACTGTGAACAAACGTGTCACAATTTTCTGTTTTGTTTGATTTTTCCTGCACCCTTGTTTCTAGAAAATCAGGAGGAAATTGCAAACATCAGAATCAGGATAATTGTGTGATCTCGGGGGAAATGTCTTTTGCCTGGACTATTCGTGTTTTGTTCAGTTGGGCACTATTTCTCGTCCAATGACGCTAAATGGGATTTGTTGACGTTGATGATTTTGCACAGTGACCTGAAGCGCGCACGTGCACGCCTGCGCTCGGGTCAATGAAGCGGCGCGCGCATCTGTCGCTACTGGTCCGAAAAAAGCTGCGCAGCACAGACACTGTGAAATGAGCCCTTCAGAAGCGATGTGATGTGTGCCAAAACAAGAACTCAGACATTCTTTTCGCTGTTCAGATTCTTTTTGTCCGTTGAAGAAATCTTCTTGGCGAACTTTGAATCATTCTCCCCAATTGAAGACTGTGCCATGAACCCTGTCTGAGCGCAAATGCAGCTTGTCGCGCCCGGTCTTCGCACAGTGTTCCTGCATTGGTGACACGCTTTGTGACCTGCAGGCTGTTGATCTGTCCGTTGCGCAATGGTGACCCGCTGATCGATGTGAGAGAATTTCCTGGGTGGGGCCACCGCCATTCTACATTTGTGTGTCATCCCCAGGGAAGGAAAAGGAAATTTGCATGAGAATGATCCACAGTTCAAATCGCATGAATTGTTTGAGAAAGGACTTTCTGACTGATAGTGGCTGATTCCAATCAATGTTCCCGCGTAGATGTCATCTAATGCGCACGTTCAACAGCTGACAACTGACTAGGTTTGTTTACAAAAGAGTGTGTAGCTCAAAGAAACACACAACGACAAGCAGCTTTCACGGAGAGCCTGGTTCTTCGTCCAGACGGGGACACGGATCAGACGGACGCGTGCGAACTCTGAAAATATGAGCCTGTCCGATCAGTTTGGTTGTGCTGAAAAGGGAAATGCTGTGAAGTAGAAAGTGAAATTTCTGAAACAAAAGGAAAGTTCGAAATGGAAGTGGTATTTGCATGAGTTGCCTCTGTGGTCCAAGATGGGAGTACTGCGTTCGTGCAGTTCAAATCACCCGCAATGAGAATCCGCCTTGGTACAATTGAATATCGCAACATCACCACGATTCGAAAGAGACCTGAGAAAACACATAGACAAAAATTTTGTCAGCATAAACATTTTCGCACGGTTTCAGTATGTTGGTGGTGCTAACTTTCGAACAACTCAATCCTTTCTCGACAAGAGAAAATGTCACAATGTTGTTCGTCACCGTTTGGTGAGTGAAGCATATTGTCACACACGTGCCATCATGGTGTGGAAGACGAAGATCTTGTGAGTTTCCTTTTACATCTTCTGCAGCACACAGGAAAACTCTCCCAAACCTTACACAAGACCTGACAATCATATTTTTTCACCCAGTTCCCGAAGACGAATGGGCGAAACGCCATTCATATGACTTTGAAACCTCGATTCAGCAAGACGCGAATTTTTGAGATTCGCGTGGACTGTTGGAACATCGCCAAGTGAGGATTGGTTTCGAGTCGGACACAGCACAGGGGTGGGACAACGTGGGGCACACCTTGAAAAGTCCAGTTAGGGTCAGGGTGGGACACGATTCCAGAGCGGTGACGCAGGGCAGAGCAGGGTGTCGAGGGGGCTTTTCTTTTCCGCGGATCGGCGCCGAGTGGTGCGTTTTTCTGCGTTGCTCTGCACTGCTTAAAAAGAACAAAATTCACAGCAGATTGCAGATAAGGGCTCTGCATTTATGCATTGTAGTTCACGTTGGAGAGGACTGGGCATAGAGAGTCAAGTGGGGCCAAACAGAATGATGCAGAGTGCCGTCGTTGAGGCTTGGCAAAGCCGTGAGTCTACGGTTCCACGGGAGAACTACTGGTTCTTCAGGAGCACCCCTCCCTGGTTCTTTGGGAGTGCTACTGGTTATTTTGGAGCACGACCTCCCTGTATTACCCTCAGTACTATGGGAGCACTCCTTTTATGTTGAGAGTACCCCTCCCTGGTTCTTTAGGAGTGCTACTGGTTCTCCGGGAGAACTACATTTTGGTGTACGTACATAATCGGCACTTGGCTCTTCAGGAGGGACACCAATCAATTTTATCCTGGTTCTTCAGGAGTGGTACCATGTGTGCCTCCCAAAGTAAGATTGGCTCTTTGGGAGAAACTTCCCTGGAGCACTCATAAGAGGTAGAGGGGAGGAAAAAATGATTTGATTCTTGATGTGAAGATGATGGTTGTGATCTATCCATGATGCTTATCATGATGTGTATCTGTGACCTGAAATTTAGATAAAACGACATGATTTAGTTGATTGCACGAGTTTAGCACATGAGATCTGAAGCCATTGCCTGAATGTCAGCCCAAGTCAAATTTAGTCTGCAAACTGCCACTGCAGGAGACTTGCACTTTGAAGCCCACACATGCAAACGTCATGCCAAAATGACCCTTGCACTATATATGACAAAGACTCAGACAAGGGTCTGGAGCCAAACAGAGGGAGGGGACACAGAGAAAACGAGTGAAATAACTTTTGACATTCAGTGTGAAACCAGTCTCCAAAATGTTTTGGATGAAACAAAGCTGCTCTATTTTTCGGAACTGTCTTGACGTTGAGCTGCACCTGGTGGGAATCAATGTTTGATGTTTGTCCCCTATTTTTTCGCAACAGACAGACAGACAAACAGACAGACAGACAGACAGACAGACAGACACACACACACACACACACACACACACACAATTGAAGTTCTCTGCGCGCGTTTGCTTGGCGTTCGGTGAACATTTCAGAGGGTTTACACGAGTACACTTCCCACGCGCTCAATCGCAGGTGCAGGACGTGAAATTCCTATCAAACGACCATCCGGAGGAGCCAGAGTTCTATTCGATGCAGTTTCCTGTGTGACAGCGCAACGGAAACCAAAATTCACCGGATACCTGTATGTGTTGAAGACTGGCTGGAAAATGGAAGCAAATCACATTGGGCTCAACCTGAACTGCCCTCAGGTATCATTCACCCCTCGTTGCCATTCATGGCCCTGGAGCCTGAAACACTACATTCTGAACTACCAGAATCAGCACGGCTTGCCCTGCATACGAGGGAAGTCCGAATGAAATCGGCCTTTGTCCAAGTTTTACTGACTGTACATTGATCCTGCAAGACAGGCTTTGTCATGGCATGAACCACACATCAAGAAATGTTGATAACAAACAATCTAAAAAACGTAAAAAACCTTTGTGTTTCTATCTTATCTTTGTCTTGCACTGTGTATGCACAAAAAACCATTGAATTATGTCGCTAACAGAGAAAAAAGTTGAGTGGCAGAGCAAATGGGAAATTTTTTTGAGTAAATCAGGACCCAACCCTTTCAGATGTTTTGACCAGATGAGAGGTAATTTTGGTGAGACCTGCTTCGCCTTCCCTTTTGGTGCTCTCTGTGCAATTTTCAGATGCCTGCATCACTTAGAAACCACTTATTCAGGACCGAAGCCGATTTCATTGCTGTGTGACTTCCCTCGTACGTAGTTCTGGTCCTGGCCGCCACCTCATTCACACCAGTCGCGCATCAGGTGAGGCGTATCTCACGGAAGATACGCTCGTACGGGATCAATTCAAAATCCGGCAACCCTCTACTTTTGCTTCATAAAATATGCAACAGTTTGATTTTCGCCATTCTAGCGAAAATCACGTCTAAACTTACGCGCTAATTCTCGGGGCGCCGAGCGAACGGAGATGTCGCATTGATTTTTTTGTCGCGAGACAAAGAGCGATTTATTGTTGCTTCCAGAAACGTTTTGGTCCTTTCTGCACAGTTACAGGCAAAACATGCACAAATTATGTCATTTGTTACCGGGGCAGATTGATACTCCGCTGCATGCGATTCTTCGCCTCGACCCTGGCCTGCCTCAATTTCGACCAATAATACCGGTTGCACTTATTCGAGGCAGGTTGTTGAAGTGCCAATGTTCAGCTGTGATGTCATTCCAATGCTCCCCCCTTTTTGTGGATTTTAGCATCGCAGAAAAGGTGGATGGACACCAATGATTCTTTTTCAGGGCTAACCTACGCTTCCAGAAGTGCAGACCAGAGACAAGAATTCGAATTCCGTTCTTGGTAGGAACCAAAAGGAGGGAGCTCAACAACCGGGGCCTGGTGTGATCGCCCAAACGTTGTCTCCGGAAATTTTAAAACAGAAATCCAGTAGTTTTGCACAACAAATTGTTGGTGAAGTCAAGAAATGCGCACATTCCCACGGCCGTGGCCGTTTGTTGCTGGACGAGTGTTGACACAAAGCTGTTGCTCCACAGGATGCTTTGTGGCGTCTGATTTGGTATCATCAGGGCTGCAAATTTACAGCAAGCTTGCGTTGCTGACTGGAAACTGTTTTGTTCCTTTCCCCAAAAGCCGCTTGAAATTCACGCGACATTTGTTTGCGCGAGAATCACGCGTCGCGCTGCTGTACAGCTTCTGTCTCCGGGCGGGTTGCGCAGGTTCCGCAGATTGATTCCTGTGGAAGAGTCAAAGCTCCAACAGCAGAGACCTAACGAGTTGTCGTCCTGTGCACAAAAGTTGGATTCTGATCTTTTCAATGGAGAAAGAGAATATTTGAAAGACACTCTTCGCCTTGCCTTGAAAAAGCAACAAAGGAACAGGAATCTTTTGGAGTAAGAAACGCAAAAGAGTGAGGCTCAGTCTGGACTTTTGCTGTGAAAGCTTTGCTGTCTTTCGAACAACTTGCTGGACAGGTAGGTATCACATTTGTTACAAAACACATTTTTGCTTGCGCGTGTGCGCTTTTCCGCTCCTTTTCTCGGATGGACAAGTGGGAGCGAGGGTATCAGCTTATCTTCAGTCAGGAACGAGAAGTTCAGAGTTTTACAATTGCTCTGCGAGAAGCCTCAGACTTGTAAGTTCTGCTTGTCTCTGTGTCTTGACAAACAGTTTCAATTCAATGTTTTTTTCACCTTATAAACTGGTCGAAAAGGTGGAAGAAATCTTAACCTTGCAGCCAAGGACACATTCCCACCAGGTTCTCCAAGCTTATGATGCAAGGAAGTGCTGAGTGGTGTGCGAAGTGGCAAAACTTGTGCTTCCCGTGCGCCAGGGAAGACTTCCTGAAGGCAGCGGACTTGAGACAACAGCACTCAACTGTCACCATTTTCACAACAATGTCTCAAGGGTTCCATGTTGAATAATTCGACTTCAGTATCCATGCAGGACAAACTTTCGAGCACAGACCATTCAGGTATTGGCATCATGTCAGCACATATGATTGTGTTGACACAAATGTGATTACTTCCTGAGTCTTGTTTGGACGCGAAAATATCCCCAAACAGCCTTCTGTTGTCCAAATTGACACAGTAAAAAGTGTGATGTTGCGGGTCTGTGGTTTTCTGTTGCGTACGCTGAACTTAAATTCGCGCAGCTGCAGACGCAAAAACCCCAAAAGAAGACAGAATCCCGTACTGTTCGTTTCTTGGAAAATTTCTGTAACAACAGTGTTTGAGCCTTGAGTCACCTTGACAAGAAAGGTGAAACGTCACTTGGTCTGTGTTTGCAATCCCATTGAAGATCTTGCGTGTGTGTCGGAGAGGGTCCAGCATGCACTGGTGTCAGTTCAATCCTTTGTGACAAGTTATGTCTGTTCACACCAATTCTTTTTTCACAACGTGCTCGCAGATGATCAACGAACAAAACAATGAAATATTTGTCAGGAACAAGCACAAACGGATTTCGAGAAGATGTGGGCTGATTTGATCAATTTTACCAACCGTGGGACCAGCAAACCAAACCTCAAACTGACAGAGCTGAAAATTTTTAGAACCGGAGGTGAGGAATACATGAGAGACAAATGGCTGGGTGCTGGAAGGACAGGGCAAGGACCACACTCCATGACAAAATCTGATTTGCAAGTGAAAATGTTTCAATCTTCCCCTCCTGAGAAGCACTGAAGTTCATGTACAAACTTGAGCAGAGACAAGACAAGAGAATTTCTATCTTTCATGGACAAACACTCTGACCTCGTGTTTTGCTTTGTGGTGAAAAGGTTGGATTGGTTCATTTGTTGCTGCGGGAGACAAGGTGTCACAGTTGTGTCTTGCAGTCACAGTGGTCCCTTGACATTGATATGCCAGAAGTCTGTCCTCAAATGGTATTCATCCCGGGTTGCATGCATGACAACGCCCCTCCCTTGTACACAGAACAACGAACTCGTGCCAATTACTTGTATTCTGTTTCCCAAAAACAACATCAAAGCTGCCCTACCACACAGAACCCACTTGAATAGAATACCTGTTGCTGAGAGTTCTATCGAAGGAACAAAGTGTGACGAACACAGTTTTAAATTATTCATTTTGTAAGTTGGGTAAGGCTTGTCAGCCTGTTTTTGTTTTCTTGCCTTTGGCATTGCAAATAATCTAAGTTTAGCACCTTTGAGAAATGTTGAGATCAATTGCACAGCAGCACGCTTGTTGTGGTTCAGGCCCTGCAGCAGAACAAAGCAAATTGTTTTGTTGCAAATTTGCCAAACCTTGCAATGCTCACCGCCCTCTATGCTTGGGACACTGTGAACATAAAAAAGTGCCCACCCGTGCAAAGATGTGAGCAACAGATGGGTGAGCCCTTACATCACTTCACCTCATGCAGCGGTAGCGTCAAAAATTCACAGAACAGTGTGTGTGCCCGCATCACGAGTGACAAATTTGGTTCGCACAAAGCTGTGATCGACGGTCTCTGGGCTGAACAATGACAAAAATTGCTCTCAATTTCTGCACATAAACAATCAATAGGCCATGTGTGGGTGTCTGGCTTCCCAGTTTGTCTTGTTGTCAATTCTGAACTTGGAAACCTTCAAACCCGTGCATCAACTTGAAGCTATACGAGTACATGACTGATGGACTCGTACTCATGCGTGTGTTTGTGTTTGTTTGAGTGTGTGCACGTGCGTGTGTGTGTGCAGGCAACGTTTTGAAGAGGGGACAGTTCGTATGGGTCTGCTACACGTCTTCAAACAAAACTTACTTTTCTCGCACGAAGGCGTTCTCTTTTCAAAAAGTCTCTCTCGAACGTGAAAACTTCCTTCGCTGTTCAAGAAGTCTGGAAGCAGCTTTTGGTAAAGAACAGCTGTGTTCAAGTGTGAGCTTTGTGCTTTTCCCTAAAGAACTAACAAGAATTCCCCAAGAACATTAGTGCGTGGCATGTTTGGTGGATTTCAAACCCCTCACCAACTTTGGTTTGTCAGGCTTCGATTGAGAGAGGTGCACGGTTGGTGCATGACCAAAGGGACAAGTGCCTGACCATGCAGGCTTGCCAGGAAGTTTGCTTGGTGCTTCCTGCCTGTGATTTCAAAACCAGTTGGCCAAGTTTGGCAGCCAGCTCAAACCCAAGATGTTAGCAGACGTGTAAGATTCTGTTCTTTGTGAAGAAATGTGTCACTTGCAAAGGAGAGCTCAGTCTGTTGACGAACAGACGAACAAACACCAGCAAAAGCTGGACCTGGCGTAGATCTTCCAGTCGTAAACAGGACATTCTTGTGTGGACAAAACATGCCTCGCAGTTGAAGTCTCCCCAAAGGAACATCATCAAGACGAAACTTCTGTCCGGGCTTGTTTTCCGTAGCAAACTCTTTCACTTGTTCGCAGGTGAACATGCACAGGAAAGTGGAAAATCTGGACTTTCTCGCGGTTTTTCACGCTGACAACAGGTGAAACGCAGACATGTTCCTGTTTGTTGAGACCAAACTAACATGCAAATTGGTTCAAACAAAAGTGGATGCAATCAAACTGTGTGCACCAATTGCTGAGCCCTGAAGAAGAAGAGTGGGAACCTTTGCTGCAGGAACCAACTGAATTTGGAAGGAGTGGGCATGTGCTTTGGGGATCCTTTTGATACAGAATTCACAATTTGAATCAGGTCCACATTCTGTTTGAGGTCCTTCGACAAAAATACCAAACACCTTGTTTCAGAGATTTTGTTCTCGAACTTCGTGCAAGCAAGCTATTGCAAGCCCTGAAAAGAAAAACGATGTGCATTTGGGACAGACGACACTGTCAATACCAAGCTTCAGAACGAAGCGTTTCTGTGTTCGGGGTGTGGTGTTCTGAACACATTGATCTCAGAGATTAAAATGCATTGATTGTGTCTCGAGGCTGTTGATACAAACCGTACTCACTGCAGAAATTACGCGATAGATTTTGTCAGGTAAACACGAAGTTTTTCTCTCTTTCAGACCTGCACAGAAGTGCAACTGTCATTCATGCGCACGCTTCTTGGTCGGCGGCCAACAAAATCGACGATCCAGACAATCTTCCAAGTCACAGGTACGAGAACAAACCCAAAACTGCACAACTGCAGCGACTCGAAATCTTGGGCACAAGTGCTCCGCGTTGCACAACGACGCACACGCACTGGACTTGCCTCAAACATAGAGATCTGCTCCTCTGAGTCGTGACGCCCATTGCTCTTGGTTTGCTTGTTTTGACTGCTGCTTTCTGTATCTTTTCGAAAGGGAGGCCGCCACAGAACACTGAGGGACAAGAACAACAAGAAGACTCGATCGGGGCGTGGAAAAAGCACCAATCCCCATAACTCACGAACAATTTATTTGAGGGTCAAGGCAAAAGACAAATTTTTTGACGAAGCTTCACATACGGAACCATGGATGCCCGTCGGAACCGCCGAGTCAATGAGCCTGAACACACCAAGATCTCCAAGAGCAACTCGACTCTTCCCGGCCTCGTCATCCTCGCGCTGGGCATCGTGTTCCTCGTCCTCAGCATCTGTCTCTTCGCTGCCTTCGGCTTTCCCAAAAACATATCAGAGGAACCCGAGCGCCTGTCGGGGGCATTGGCGCTGGGCGTAGGGGTGCTGCTGACTCTGGCTGGAGTGATCGTGTCTGTGTGCCTGAAGAAACAAAGGGACCAGAGGAAAAGGGAAATGGCTCGACAGAGGAAAGCGGCGGCGGCGGTGAGGGCGAACACGGAAGCGAGGGGCGGTGGTGTTGGCGCGCCGCCACCAACGTACGACACCCGAGGGACGGCGCCGCCCGACTACAGGGACGTGGACCCGCAAGTGAAGCGTTACAAAGGCTACCAGACGGACCGCCTCATGTCAACCGTGTCCTCATGATTCCGATCTCTGTTTGCTTCAGCTCACGTGGTTTGTAATCAGTGCAGGTCTGCACAAAACCTGGCTTGTTCGCGCTGTTCAAGCGAACTTCAGAACTCAACACCGTGTTCACGCACTGGAACCACGAAACTGCACGAAAGCACAATGCGGAAAACAAGACAAAGCACGGAACTCGTCGATCAGGTGAAAGTGTGTACTACACACCCATTTCGGTTGGAGTATCCACTCAAAATCACCTGCAGACCCTTGTTTCATGATGGAGTATCAACAAAGCCTTTCATAATATGATGAGTGTTGAGCTTTTTGCCTGCCATCTTGATCGACAAAATACAGCTGTGCGATTAGGTAAGGTACGAGTACACCTGTACATTGTGACGTGTGAAGTATTCGTTTTATCCTCTTGTCCCTGTTGCGAGTATCTCCAGAAATTTGGTTGCCCCAAATGTTGCAGTCAATCGAAGGGCAAGGAACATGATGTCTCGCTACCTTCAACGTCGGCATCCTCGCCTGAAGGTGTTTTTTCTATTCCTCTTGTCAACACCATTGTCACGATTTTTCGAGGGTTCACCATCAAGCTTTCGCTGTGGCGTCGACTCCCTTTCGAGACTCCGAAACGAAAACTCAGAGGTCAACCCTCGTATCTCCATCAGGAGACATGAGCTTCCGGTTTCAGTCAAGGCTTGCGGTGTCATTTACTCCCGGTCATTTCGACAGTTCGCCCGCCACACTGAATTTGATGCTGGTGAAAATGCTGGTTTCGTTGCCCTTTTCCTGTGACTGACACAATCGACTTTGCCTGACACATGTTGCCTTCTTTCCATTCGTGATGCGTCCGTGCATGTGTGTCAATCAGGGGCGAAAAAAAGTTTTGTCTGCACGAAGAAACCACACAATCAGCACTTTAAAATATTTTTTTGTCTCTAGATATGTTGTGTACAGAGAAAAATGTTGCACATGTCATCAGATCCAACTGAACATACCGGTACCCCGTAATCAACCGTGTATAAGTCGCGCCCGTGCATCAGCTCACATCGAAACAACAGAAATCTCTTGCCCAAGAAAAAGATACACACCGACTTCTGGTACTCATTTTTTTGGCATGAAACGGTGCGTCTTATAGACGGGTGGATACGGCAGCTTCCGTTTGGTCAAACTGTTCCAAGAAGTTGTTCCTTTGGCAGGAAAAATATCAAGGTGTTCGTTCTAGATCTATTGGCAGTTTTACAAATGTCGCCACTCACAAAGCATTCCATTTGCTTCGGTTTCTGATTGCGAAATACATTGTGTTACAAACAAGGCCCATGTACGAACCAAAAGCATTGAAATTTTTTCACATGTTCAAAGCGAACGCACGCGAACAATGGAGGCAGCAACACGACGAACAGCTATTGGCACAAATATCGCACAACGGGTACAATTCAGTTTTTCTTCTTCAGCCGCATTCACCAAACCGGCGTCACAAGACAATGCAGGTTGAACCGAAGAACGAAGCAAGAACTGGTGACCCCGTGTTATCAGATCGCAACGGGGCCAATGGCTCTCGTACGTGACATGGCCCTGGAGGAAAGGAAAGAACGAACAACAGGACGGGAATTCAAGCACCACGCAACCAAAAACAAACCCCAACAACCAACACAACGCAAACCAAAAGTCCTGAGAACAACCTTACAACCCAACACAGCAATCAATGCACCTTCCAGCAGAAGCACGCACACACAAAGACTTTCGTCCGGCAGCACGCCACACAACGCAATGAATGGAAGACCTCATGGCTGAACACTGTCGAACGACGTAAAACGGATATACTAATCCATGGGGCAGAAATTAGGAATGAGTGGCTCACCAAAAGTGAAACGCAAAATTCTCAAACCGGTTCCAGAATGTCAATCACATTTGGAATGAATGCCATTGGTCACAAGTCCCCAGTTTGACATGTTCTTTCCTTGCAAACGAACAACCAGCAACAACCAAAACTTTCTTAGTGTTCACATTCATTCACAATCTTTCAAGTTGAACAAAATACCCTGTGCTTCTGTCGTACACAGCATCAAAAGGAATACACAGAAGAATTCTTTTTCCTCTTTTTCACCGTTCATTGAAGAAAAACAAACCCTTTCGTGGTGCGAGTGTGCTTCGAAAGGGTCCCTCCGACTCAAAAATGATGTCATCAATGACAGATTGTGTTCACCGTACAAACCGGTTTTCCGGGTGGAACGATGCAAGACAGTGAATGAACTCTCCTTCGACATCCTGGCAACACTTAGGTGCAAATCAGTGCGATATTAAACGAGTACAACATCGAGTCGTCACAAAACGTACACAATGGATGGCAGTCAATACATGGCACGTTAGTTGACACGGAATCTCCACAACAAAAGGGAAAACAACCTTTGGTTACACGTCAGATCTACTGTGCTATCATTGTTGCTCGCAGAAACGAAGTCGATTCACAAAACTCGGCTTGAAATCTGCTGGGAATTCACCAAAGCGTCACAATGGGTGTGGAAACGCACAAGTTTCGCGCACAATTAGAGACAGGATGGACATCGAATGACGCAAAACATTTTGAAAGCAATGCAGGAAATGCACAAAAAACTCCTTTGCTGCAACACAGATCAAAGTCCACAGAAAAAAGCGTTCGTTACAAGCAAACTGACACACAGCCATTTTTCTTCATTTGTGAAAACTCTTGGCATCATGTTACCAACCTGACTGCGAAAGGGGTGTAGAAATGTTCACGATTCCGTTGTCTTTCTGCAGTCAATAAAATTCGGGTCAACATCAAGACGCACATGTTCAGGAAAATGGCCAACAAAACCAACAAAACAAAACCCGAACGATTTGTTCGGATGCAGCAGTGAACCAAAACACAGAAAATGTAAATCCAAGAAAGAATCAGCTGCGAATAGCAAAATGATGTACTGAACAAAATATTATGCGAGATTCTGTCGCAAAGCGTAATACTTACACACATGAATACTGAACTTTCTGAGACAACAGAGTTGTGGGAGATTGGTACGTCACATCCACAGTGCCACACAGTTTGTTTCAAACTGGCCTTCCACGTTGTGTACACTGTTATCGGACACACACTTGAGAGACTAGTTTTACTTGTTTAGTGCACAATATACATCAGTATTGCATTGTTAGCGGGTAATTACGCTGGATCGTAGACACATGTTTACCTCGCAAATTACCATGTCAGATCGTTGTTTCTCAAAAGTTTTGTACCCCTATTTCCTCACACTCCTCAATTATTCCAGCAAAACTGTGCTGAGACATCCCTTCCCCTCTCAGCTTCGCTTGTTACACTTTCCCATGTTGTTCGTGGTCGTCTCTACGCCTCGGCGGTGGCAGCCTGGCCGCCGCCGCGATTGAGCAGCGGACTCTCGGCGAACTTCTCGTCATTCTGTGCCATGCGGTCTGCAGACACGCGGCGTCCCGGAGTCATAGACTTGAGCTGCACCGGCTCTGGAGGCTGCAGTGACAGAGGGTAACAATTTGACCCCGCCCTGGAGCAGTATAGTTTTGCTGAGATTGGCGAACTGAAAACTTATCACAAACATTGTCAACAGGAGTTAGTACGTTCACAACACGGCATCTCTCACGGGCACTTCTCAACAGTGAAAAGATTCTGCCAAAGACCTTGTTTGAAATCTCACGAGGAACATCTCTGCTCAAAAGATTGAAAACAAAGCGCTAGTCCGCTCACCTCCTCCGGCGTTTTCTTCACCCACCGCCACCACAACACTGTGAAGACAATCTGAAAGCAACGAAACAGGACATCCAGCTGCTTTTGAGGCTTGCGCAAATTAATGTTTCCACGAAAAAGCCACCCTGCTTCAAGAAGTTTAATTTCTTGCCATTCGTGTGTGCGGCGCCCAAACTTGCTGCGTCTGAGTAATTTCTTATTGTGAGAGTGGATCTACTTTTCGCCCTGGCTGTCACTCCCATACCTGCAAGATGGTCAACTTGATGTAGATGACTCCGACGCTGACTCCGGTCATGTCCGACCAGCTGGTTCCCCACATCCAGAAGAAGGTTCCGAGTCCGGCGGCACCGAGCATCACCGGCAGCGCGACCAGCGCCTTCAGCTGAGCCGGGTCCACGCGCATCGTCAGTCAGGGGGCTGCAAGCGTGTTCCGGTGCACAAATGAAATCGTTTACCTTTTGGCTGTGCAAAGTTGCAACACACTGAACTTCACTTGAAAAACAATAAACTATTCCATCTCGAAATGACTTGTCGTCCATTTTTGTAGGATCGGACACTCCGAAGAACATTGCGGGGACCAAACCCAGATCGCTGGCTCAAAATGCACAAGTGATAACAAGCTTGCTTTTTTACCAGCGTCATACATGTGCGGGCTCACTTGGCGCTGCAGCGCCATTTGTGCAGACCCACCTTTCAGTATTTTCTCAGCTTCGAGCTTCGATTGCACAAGCCAAACAAGATGAAAGGCACCACATCCGCTCAGGTTGGTGACCGACCACTGTCTCTTGGCAATTTTCAAAGGTAGCAGCTGGTCAATTGCTCAACATTGACCCACAATCGACCTTACACTGCCGCAGCTGCGAGAGCCATGTGCAAATTAATACACATGTTTTTGCCTGCCAACACCTACATGGTCGCAAAAAGTCCACACAAAAGGCCATTGATATTCTTTGTTTTCCAAACAAGACTTTCATCCATCAATGTCAAAACTGACTCGAGTATGCTTCCATTTTTGATGAAAGAACTATTGCAAATTGTAGAATTTCAAGAGACAGTTACACTTGGACAACTGGCGACAAGGTTGCGTTTGGGTTGAACAGTAAGACTCTAGATCTAGATCAACGTGTGAACAGGTGTTCGAAAAGAGCAGAAAAACTCGAAGTACCTACCAATTCACAAAGTTTAGAGACGTTTATGATCCAACAGAAAACTCTTGCAAAATAGCAGGAAACGAGGAAGAGTCCAACAAAGGCATTAAATCACAGGACACTACAAACACAAGAAGTCGCAGTTTTTGCCCCCCGACATGAGTTAGACGTAACTCTATTATCGCTCAAACTTGTATCCTGGCACAAAACATTTACGGCGTGGAGAATTGTTGAGTACAATTACCGTCAGCTGGTTAACAGCTCGATGTTACGTCAATGTGTTGTAGAGACAACACCTCCAGACCAATCAAAATGACAAGAAAAAACAGAATTGATTCCCTGTCCTTACGACATTCCGCGGGGCCCAGGTTGCTTTTTGTTTTCTTCACCAGCGTTTCTGTAAATTTGACGCGCATATATTCGACACAACGGACAAAGCTGAAAGTTGACAGCCCTGGCTGGATCGACCCAGTTCCCTGCGATGAAAACATGGAAGAGATTTTGACCACTCAAGAGAATTTGTAGATTCATCACAACCACAAGGAACCACTGTTCCCGTCAATGACCGAAGGCTCCTCTGGACAGCGTCATCCTCTCAATGTATTTTTGTTTCTTTTCTGGACTTTGGACAGACTGAGATCTGTGTGACAAACTCAGAACTGGCCAGTGCTTTGTTGCTGTTCTTTTTTCGTGATCTGGAGCCACAGGGCAATTCAACAGAAAAAAAGTTCATGAAGCTCGCTGTGATTTGAGAAATTTGAAATCGTGCAGACGTCTATTCTGCTCACTGTCTTCCGGTCGCTTTGCGTTTTGGTCCCTACAGACGCATTCTCATCATTGCAGCCAAACACACACAAACAAGATGTTCCGAGGCGGGAACCCTGATGGTCGCGGAGGGGGAGGGGGGTCCGGCAGAAGGGGAGGGGGGTCTGGCAGTGGGGGAGGGGGGGCGGGCGGAGGGGAGGGGGGTCGGGGAGGTGGGGAGGGGGGGGCGGGGGGTG
>JAAUXT010012435.1_pt1 | contig 19684 bp, 19 predicted proteins | sample 7278171 | NCBI WGS metagenome assembly JAAUXT01 (sample SAMN14350112, study PRJNA611818) | marine sediment metagenome | isolation source: surface marine sediment (1.8m) | place: French Polynesia: Moorea | collected 2018-08 | reverse complement strand
GTTGCAAATCCAGTTGCGGCTATTTTTCCAATTGCAAATGAGTTGCGACTGGCAAATTCTGGTCTTTTGCAATTGCAAAAAGTGCAAATTGCAGTTTAAAACTGCTGAGAGTCCAGGGCATACACAAATTGCAAATTTTTAATGAACCTGGTGGTGATACTTTAGATCTGGGCATACGACAGTGTAGAAAATCATGAACATGTGCCTCTTGGAGGCACATTTTCCTGATTTTCTTCACTGTCGTCTGCCCAGATCTCAAGTATCGCTGCCATGTTTGTTTGAGAATTTGCAATTTGTGGAAGCCCCGGACCCTCTGCAGTTTTAAACTGCAATTTGCACTTTTTGCAATTGCAAAAGACCAGAATTTGCCAGCCACAACTCATTTGCAATTGGAAAAATAGCCGCAACTGGATTTGCAACTTAAAAGTGCAAAATGCAGTTCAAAAGTGCAAACTGCAACTTTTGCAGTTGCGACTGCTTTGGAAAAACCGGTCCCAGGTGAACGGTGGTTGCCGTGCTTTATGACTGTTCGCAGCTGGAAATAGATAACGCTTGCGTTTTGATGCTCGGTCGGCACAGTGTTAACCAATGTAATTTTCAGTATCCTCTGTCTGCCTGGGAGTTTCTTGTTCGTTCACGATGTCGTTGGCTCCTGTGACGTCTTGACGTCTTTTGCAGATGCCTGGGAGAGGAATGCCACGAGACTACGGGTACAACATGGTGAGATCAGACAAGAGCAATGACGGAGCCTCCGCTTCTTGCGACCGAAACTTTTGTCCTGCACCGAGGATACCTGGGAAACATGATCTGCCATCACGATAGCAAAGTGATTTCGTTGCAGGGGTACGGCGGAATGATGTACCAGCATCAGCAGGGAGGAGGCGGCGACAAGCCACAGAGAAGGGTCGACTTCTCCCGCCTCCACAGGGACAACTTCGGGTACTTCAACATCTGCTTCCAGAAACCGGATGAAAAGTTCAACATTCAGGTGACTGTTCAGAGTATCTCGCAGCAAACCGAGGAACACCTCGAATTCGCAAACGTACGACGGCAAACGACCTCAATTCATGCAATTTTGTGCAGGAGGCAAAGGCAGTTTTTGAGCAGTACGGCAAGGTGGGCATCGTCCATTGTGCAGCAAAGTGAGTGAAGTGATGACTTTACAATGGTGAATTCTCTTCTGGCGGAATGGTGAAATGTTTCTTTTTGCAAAAGAGGTGATCATGTTGAAGGCACTTCAACACCACCACAAAAGAGTTGAGGACGATCACCACGCAAATCATGCTGCGTCACACCGTTCCGCTGGAAATGAATTCACCCTCGTACAATTGCCTGCGTCGTGAAATGGAGTTGCTTTGAAGTGAACTTGGGTTCTCAGATTGGACAACATCGGTTGCCGTAAGTGAGAGCCAGCCGATCAGTTAGGACTCGCGAGAGCGACCATGGCGGTCAGATCCCGTGCAGCGTGTGTGCGTCGTGTTTGCAGAACGGTGTTCATTCGCTTCGTGGAGCGTGACTCGGCCGAGGCGGCTCTGCTGGATCTGCTCGACACGGACAAGTTCGAGCGACTGCAGATCCCGCAGCCCAGGCTCCAGGGCGACAGCGGCAAAGGTGGGCAGCATTTTCATCGATATTGACGACTTCAGCCACACCTTCTAGTATTGCGTGGAGGCAAGACTCCGCTCGTTGTTTGCAGACCACAGCTCAGGTGAAGATCAGGACGTCGTGCTGAGAAACCTGCCGGAAGGTTCCACAGAGGTTAGTCTCGAATGCTCGTTTCTCAACGGACATTGACATTTGTGAAAATTGAGAATCGTCAAAACTGGGCTGTGTGAAGCCGACGTGACAAACATTACCCATTGCAGGAAGATGTGAAGAACATGGTGAAGGATTTTGATGCGTCGCGCGTCCGACTGCAAGCCAAAGAAGACAAAACGTGAGTGCTCCGCAACGCTTCCCAGAAGGTGGTGTTTTCACTGCCGATTTGCAAAAGCGACGGCATGTATTTTGAGCGCTTCGGCGTGAACAGGACACACGCGCACACACAATCCCGGAGTCCGAAATGAACAAAGTTTCGAGCTTCCAAAAGCATCCGTGCTTCGAAGTTGCTCAGTTCAGGGCGGGGCGCATTCAATCCGGTCTAGTCGTCTTGTTTTTGAAATTGATCCCGTACTTTCAGGTGCAGCTTTCGTTAGAGAATGTGATTTTCATTTGTTTGCCATGTTTTGACATGTTTCGCTTTTCAGAGAAGCTATGGTGAAATTCCCCAACGAAGAGAAGGCAAAGCAGTTCATCGACACTTTGGGAGAGACCGAGGTGGTCGCCAAGCTCCTGGCACCGAGAAAGAAGAAAGTGGAACCGCTCGGATACGGCGATGACAGTACGTAACTTGACACGTCAATGCATCAATGCATTTGGGATCCGGTGGGTGTGCTTGATGCCATGGAGGGTGACACTTGGCTTTGTATTCAGTTTTCTTCTACGACGCCGCTGGAAACTACCTGGAGCCACTGGATAGTCAGCCGCGCGTTGTCGAGCTGTGGGTCGGAAACTACCCGAAGGAGACGACCAAGGTGGGCGAAAACTTGTCAAGAGTTGTGTCAAGCAGAAAACGTCCATGATTGGGCCGAAAGTGGAACTCATTGATCTGGTGTTGCAGGAAGAGATCGAAGGGTGGTTCAAAAAATTCGGTGGCATGACTTACATCACCATGAAGGAGAAGAAAGACAAGAACTGGTGAGTGCTGTCGCGCTTTTCGCAACTCCGTGCGAAGGTCCAAATATTTGGAACAAAGTGGCCCGAAATACAGTGCTGGAGAATTTTTAGAAGTTCGTGTCCCTCGACAAAGCGAAGCAACACGGATGCTCTGACGCAGCTAAATCGCAGTGTTATTACGCCGCAGGGGCTTCTCCTTCATCGGCGTCAAGAGTGTGAACCAGGCGAAGCGCGCCGTGCGGGAGCTGCACCAGATGAAGGTCGGGTCGTTCAACATTGGCGTGCGCCTGTCGCAGTCCGAGGAGATGTCCAACCCAGGTCAGCACCAGGCGGCTTGCAAGTCCAGAGTTCATGGTGACTGTAACCGGGCACGGGTGTTTGGGGCAGCTGATGTCTGTTCGCAAGCAGTTGTACAACCGGACACGCTGAGTCGGTTCACAGAATGCTCTGTCTGTCATGGCAGGTTTTGACGCGTACGGAGGGGAGGGAGACGGCTACGGCAGGCGCGGCGGCGTGAGCGACATTCAGCTGTATGAGGAGAACCTGCTGCAGCTGCGCCGCAACGCGAAGGTGCAGCGCGCCGCGCACCTCGCCCGCGGCATCGACTTCATGCTTGCCGAGGTGCTCGACGACTGCTCCCAGTGCGGCTCCATCCAAACCATGGTCAGCACCGTCCTCTTTAGTTCGTGGGTTTCGGGTCCGTGAACCCACCCCCCTCCCCCCGGCACTTCGCTGGTGACATTTGGCGGTGGGCAACCCGTTTAGGAAAGTACGGTACGAAGCAACACGCAACAAAGAGATTCTGTCCATTTGCAGATGAAGGAGCTGTGCAACGTCCTGGAGGAGATGCTCCCGCCGGGCGTCGCGCCACCCACGCCCGCAGACTTCCAGCACTTGAGCGCGGGCGGGGTCGGCTCGCCCAGGAAGCCCGCGCCGCTGCTCGCCTCGCCCAAATCGCCCATGGCGAGCCGACCCGACGCGACGTCTCCGCCGCGTGGCCTGAGCATGCAGGAGCAGCTGAACCAGATCAGCTCGCACCCGCAGCCCGGCTCCTACCCACACGGTGGCGGCGCCAGAGAACGGGGACATCACCCCAAACACGCAGCATTCCACCACTAAGTCCACGCTGTTCTCAATTATTTATTTTTATACTGTTGTTATTGTTTTGATACGGGTGCGACAACATCAGCACGTTTATCATGTTTTTTCTCGAACTACAGCTGTACTGTTTTTTGCGTGAAATTTCGGACAGCAATTGAACAAAAGAACAAGTTGTTTTGGTTTTTGCAACAACAGTATAAACGCAGTCAACTCCCTCAACCACTGACGCACCTGCGTTGTAAATTTGTTCGTGGGTTCGTTGAGCTAGAACAATGTTTCACTGCGGTGTTGGAACGAAACGCAGATTGTTCGTGGTTGCGGGCGTAGACTGTGGTGGACATCGGATACCTGAACTCGAATTCCGTGTTTCTCGTTCTGGACAAGCGTTACCAAGTTGCAAGTTGTCCTTTCATGGACACCAAGTTTAAAGACCAAGGTTATTGAACTGGTGCGAAAATCGTAGATTTTGCATAAAGTTTCAACTGGATTGGAGGGCCGTACAATGGGAAGTATTTCAGCGCACCAACTAAGGTACACGGGACACGGATTTTCCGGACCGTTCTATGGACAAGCGATTTACCGAAGCGAATTTCCTTTCGTGTGTAGATTAATAGTGTTTCATCGTTCTCTAGAAAGTAAGTGCAGGTTCAACAGAAGTAGTCGGAATGGGCAAAAGAACGTTTCGGGCTGAATTGTAACTGTCTTTTCGCACTGGGGGCAGACACTTCTGATGGGCCGGCTCCCGCATCAGATATCGCGTATCAAGGTTTGAGGACTGGTTGGGTCTTTGCTGGGGTCTCCAGAATATCACCGCGAATAGGTCGTTCATGCCGAGGACACTGCACGCTGTAAACATGAATGTCGGGGTTTTCAGACGACACAACAATTGGAGAATCTTGTAAAACTCGTGCAGTGTCTTCGTCATTGAACTCTTTGTGTTGTCTCGAATACAATTTCTTTTTCTTTGGCCGACTGAAGCTGGATTCACCACCACCCTGGACTTTCTGGTGTTCAACGATGTTCAAGTGCGAATTCAACAAAACGTCCTTGGTGACACTTCGGGGGGGGGGGACCAGTTTCAGGGCGGCACTTTTTGTCTTGTCGGAAGCAGGTGATGTCTATGGATTGCCAGAAACGGGTTCTTTGGAATGTTCAGACACTCGAAGCGCTTCAATGTTTGCAGACTGACTTGAAGATCAATTGGACGACTGGCAATCCAGAAACTCCCTGCGTATTGTTGTTTTTCGTGGATTAGCGTTTCCTTGTGGTTTATCAGATGCACCGGTCGGTGCGACGAACAATATGGGACAAATACAAGTCTGACCTTCCAGTTGTGAAGTGAAGACTTCCGAAATGTTTGCGAACCTCGTTTGTGCTGCAACTGCAGCCATCCTCGTGATTCGAATTGTCGAAGCTCAAGGTTGAGCCACGTTTTAAGTCCGAAAATGGCATTCTTGTTTCTGCGCTGGTTTGTTAACGCAAAAAGAGCTCAAAATTCGTGGAAAATGTTTATTCTTTAAAACTGCAACAAAGAGAGTTTTCTCAACGAATCGTGCTGATGTGTCAGCTTTCCTGTATCCTGTGTTGTTACATCAATAAAAATATTGCGACAAGTTGCTGCCTGCGTTGGAAATGCGAGATTTTTTAGTGAAACTGCGGTTGATTTTGATTCTGCGCGGGGAAATCGGAAAGGTCTATGTTGAGAGGCAGATCCACTGGGGCGTCGATTCCGATGTGGCTGTTGCCGAAGTTGTTGAAATTGACCGTGACGTTGGACGGAACAACCCTGTCCGCACCAGCGTGTTTGCTTTCGTGGTACGCGCAGGCGGGAAAGGCTTGGTTGCCGATGGTGGCAGCGGTGGTTGCACTCCCAGCTGCCGCGCTGGACACCTTGCAAGAAGACGACCTGGAGCTGCTGGACAACACGGTCTGATTCGGTCTGTTGCCTTGATGTTGAACGTAGAGATGACTCGTTCCGTGACCAGGAAAGTTGGAGCGTGAGCTGCTTTGCGCTGCGGTCCCGGGAATCTTCGCAGATGGAAACGCGAGTTCAGCAACGACTTGGTGATAGGGAGGAGGGTTTGAGTCGGTTCTTGAAGGGGATTGGCCCGCACCGAGGTGGAACTCGTCCACCGATTGTGATGCGGAAGGATCAAAGAAACACGTTTGTGTCTGGTTTGCGAAACTTTGTGGATCCCGCTTCGGGTGAATCACTTGTGGTTGGAATTGGTTGCTTTGTTGATCGAATGTCGGCCCCTGCAGCGTTTGTTGTCCGTCAAACAACATTTGCTGCATTCCATTCTGCATTTCTTGCGATGACACAAAAGTACTCTCCTTCTGGCCAAATATAGGTCCCTCCTGAGTCGCGTGTGCATCAAGGAACATTTGCTGTGTGCCGCTTTGAAATCCTTGCAGGAGCGGAAAATCAACCCCTTGAGCTGTCAGCGAACCACCAAATTCTCCATGGCGTGGCGTCGCCGAATAGGGAGGCGGATTGGAACTGGGGGACAAGCCGTTGTAAAGTTCACTTGAATATTCAGCTCTCGCGTGCGGCAGTTGGGGCGATCCCATTCGTCCGTGCACATTCTGATAGATTCCACATGAAGGGCCGGGAACGGCATTGCTGACGTGTGCTTGGCGAATCACTGTGTTCGGAGGTGGCTGCGCGACAGACTCGGTCTCGAGGGTCTGACTCCCGTGCGCGTACGGGAATGCGCTTTCCCAGCCGGCGGTGGTGAGGCTCGCGCTCGGAGGCGTCGCGGCGGCGGCGGCCGGGTACGGAAGCTGCGCGCGCAGGTGCGGCGCCGTGAGCAGCCCCGACAGGAACGGGTAGGGGCGGCGCGAGTTGAGCTCGCGAAGCTTCTCCTCAGTAAAGGCGCTGTCCGCCGCCCCGCGCCGCTTCAACCGACCCCTGCAGAAACAAGTTTGAGAATTCTGAGTGAGAAAGTGCGGTGATCGCGGGTTATAAGTGAGCGCGGCAACACGCAAATATGGTCATGCATTCAGAATCGGTAGTTTGGGAAAAAAATTTACAATTTCGTGCACGTGTACATGCATCTGAGTTCAACATTTCACGCAAGGTTTTCTTCACCGTCGCAGGAACAACAGGTCAGTCCGGCTTACAGAAACCCCTTTCCATTGAGGCATGAGAAAACCATTGTAACAAAAGACCGTACGCAAGCAGGACGAAGCAAACGTTTTGCAATAGAATTGGGACTCTGTGGAAATATATTGAGATTCTCTTTAAACTTGCGTGCATCACTGGTCTGAATTTCAGTCGCCAAAATGCTGCAGACAACAATTGAGCACAACAAAGGTTGCAACGATACAAATACGAAGTATACTGCAGTTTGCAAAAAAAAGGATACGATTTTGCTGCACGTGCTCCAGTAATAAATAAGAGTTGTTATGCATCTGGCAAAATTTGGAAGATTTCAACTCCCTACCTCCTGTTCTGAAACCAGACCATCACTTGTCTGTCCGACATGCCCAACTCTCTCGCGAAATTGACGCGGTCGTCCTTCTGGATGAAGGTCTGCTGAACGAACCGCTGCTCGAGTTTTTGGAGCTGCATTCTTGTGAACTGAGTTCTCGGCATCCCTGCTTTGCCTCCATTGGACTTGAAGTGAAATAGCATAAAGCACATTTCATATACGAGGTAAGAATTTTGTACTTGCAAGATGTGAGCGACAACAATCTGAGAAAAATAATTCACTCACGAAGATTGCACTTTGTTTTGTTTTGCACTTTGATTACGCCACCAAGTGCATTTTGTGCGTTTTGCTTGACAAAATTTCCCCAATTTATTCACACATGCATGGTGCAGTGTTCGGTCACGCTTTGCAAGATGCAGACTTTTTCAATCATTCTGGCACAAAAAAAAAAAACATGTTTGATCGCAAGCATGATTTTCTTGTTCACCTTCCTTCGTGGAGCGCCTTCACTCGAAGAGGACGACGCCTCGCTGCGGTCTCCGTTCTGCTCACCCGGGAGGCGCGGGGCAGTCGGCGGCGTCCCGCCTGCGTGCGAACCAGCAAGGTTTCCAAGATCAATCAGTTCGCTTTTCAGTTCAGAAGTTCTGCATTTTATTCCTCCTCGCAGCAAGAAATTCATCTCACCTGTTGACACTTGCATTGCGGCTGCACTATTTCCCGATATCTGTGACTCCATTTTCGAGACGAAACCAAAAAGTGTAGAATTTCTGTCCGAAGCCGACGCAAACCTGAACAGGAATGATTTACTTGGTCGGAACATCTCAAACTACTTCACGGTCATTGCGCAGTCAGAGGAAAGATGTCCCAGAAATTAGAAGCACCAAAAGTTGCAAAATTCCTTTCATCTCAGCTCCCTACATTTTTAGACAAACAAAGCCATTCACTTGAAACAAAACGTCAATGGCCCTAACAAATCGACGGACGTCCATTCGACCTTCGAGGCTAATGATACTTTCTTACATCAACTTGATTCAACAAAATGTAATTGGCGCGGGAAATACATTAACGGCATTTCACGCACGAGTCGAGGTCAGCGAGGGGGAAAACGCGTGTGGTACATTTACACCCGCCCATTCAGAGTCAATTACGATCAGAACATGAAAGCAAACGCAAATTCTTGTGTCAACAAGGCCGACTTTCTTCTCAAGCTCTCATGGCAAAAAACCCAATGCACTAACGGGACTCGTGAAGCCAACCAGTTTCAAGCCAGATGGCTGCTCTCGTTGCAAATACGTAGATCTAATCGGAGCCCCCGTACTTTGCAAAAATACCAGTGACCCGATTGAAAATATCAACAAAGGGTCATCGGTTGCACTACAAAAAAGGACATGCTTAATTGACGTGTGGCATCAACAGGGGTTGCAACTTTATTGCTTGGAAAGTGCTACTCAACAAGAAACACGAGCGGGGGCGAAAACAGTCACTCAATGCACTTCAACTTTGACACACGTCGCGAAAAACAAAAGCAAGTGGTCATTCTGAATGTCACATCAATACTGCCGAAGCGAAGTGAATTGTCCCAATTTGTCCATCCACAAGTCACAAGCAGAACTGACACGAAAAGATGGTGTTCATATTCTCATGAAACCAGGTCCTGTACATTTGCAATTGATCACAGAAGGTATTTGCTTGCACTTTCGACAAACAAGTTTTCTACCTATTTGCTCGGTCTGCACTGCAGTGCTTCCCGAACAAACCGCACGAAGGGCGAACTCCATCAATCTGCAGAAGCGCGGCACTTGAAACACAATGTCAAACTCGACGACAACGATGCGTGTTCCTGAAATTGACAGCTCACGCCTTATCTACTAATTGCCACTTCCACACGTTCACACGTTTCATCTGCAGACGAAGATTGTGTCGACTCGCGGGAGCGCACTTCTACATTCCACTCCTGTCTATTCTACGTCGACTAACAAAGAGTTATGATTTTGTGAGTCAGCACCACGCGAAATTAACTTGTGCAAGTGCGCGAAACCCGCAAGCACCGTCAGATGTGTCCAACAGTCTCAGTCCGTGTTGTCTACATTCAGCAAAAGGATCCATTCCAACAATCGCTGCACAAACAACACTCGTCCCAATTATTCTTTCACGAAACACTTCTAACTTGCAATCAAGACCTGGTGCAGGTTTTGTGCACAGTTACGAAAGTTTGTTGTCCTGCGCTGGGGCTCAGTACACGAAGAGCTCGGGGAAGTGCATGTCGTAGAGCGGGATGGACTCCTCCTCCATGCGCGCCTTGCGCGGCGTCCCTCCGGGACTCTCCTGCGGCTTCGAGATCAGGTCCAGAATCTCATTCAACTTGTCCTGGAACTGCTGTGACTGCAAGCAAATAACAAGAAGCTTGCACCTGGAAAGCCCGCGGTTTTACGGTGAGCAGCCTCGGGTGGAACCTGACCTGGTGCAACCAGTCTATCCGGGGGGGGGGGGGGCTGTCAGGCTTCTGCTTACCCAGGCATCAGGTCCCCAACCTACGCAGACACACATAGAGGTGAAACTGCAGTGAGTCCGCGGCAAGCGAAAACCGTGGGCTCAAAAAGGGTTTCAGCCAGCGACAACAAAGATGCCTCTTGCCTCGAAACAATATCAGCACAACAGGAAGCATTGGATTCTCGGGCGGATCCAGGGAGCGTCTCCAAACCCCCTCTCCTGAATTAAGTTTGCGCCGTCCCCATTGTGCACCACAATCATCACGGTCCCCGCCCCCACTTGAGTTTTGGACCGCGTTACTGCGTAGAGTTAGCTCTGCAGAGTTAGCTCAGGACAGTTAGCGCGCAAGGGGGGGGGGGGGGGTAACTGTGCGGAGCCTGCAGTTAGTATGCCAACTATGCTGAGCTGGCACAGTACCCCCCCCCCCTCCTCAGTAACTGTGCTGAGTGGTGCACGGACAGACACACATACCGACGGTGATTGCAACAAGCCCGCAGTTATGAACAAGACCGCGGGCTTGAAAACTAAATATACCCTGGGTCATGCAAATATATTTTGGACATAAAATGGCTGTTCGTAAAAGGGTCCTGTCCTCGAAGGGTTTTATTGATTCCGGATTTCTGCATGTTTGGGGTCCGGGTACCTTTGCTTCAGATCTTGCAACGATGTCTTCGAACGGCGCGTTACGAAAACTGTCCAGAATCTTTCGTCGTTTGGCCTCCTGTTCTTCTTTGGCTTTCGGGTTGAGTTCTGAAAGACACATGCGTCAAGGACAAACTGATTGCCAAATGTAGACAACATGCTAATGGAGAGAATGGACGATAATTTCACGAACTGACCCAAAACTTTCTTCATGGAGTCAAAGGTGATGTCTTCTGCGTCGAACTTCTACAAAACATCAAACGTTTGTTGCACAAATTGACACTAAATTCTTGTGGTAGAAGACAATGCGCGACAGACCTGGGTTGGTGACTCTCACCCTGTGCGCGGCGGGTGTCGAGGCTCCACTGTCCAAGTCGAAGCTGATGGAATGAATGTCGCTCAGACTCTTTGCCGTCAGGTCGACAGAATCTGAAGCGAGTGAAGAATCGATGACAACAAAGGCACGAAATGCAGCGGTGATGAATGAGAGAGAATTTCGATCCTGTTCCGGTTGGGGCAAACCACAAGCAATGTGATTCACAACAAAACAACGCGATGCGTTTCACACGAACTCTGAATGAATGAGACAGAACTGTACGAAATGAACAATAATCTGCCAGTTGAGACAAAGTTACAACAATGATCCCAAAAATGAATATCTGAAACAACTTGATGAACGAACTTCCACGCCACCAGTTCTATTTTCCTCCAAGCCAAACATACAGACCACAAGAACCGACATGAAAGGGCTTGTTTCTGCACACCGCTCCAGAACAGCAACACCTTCGAAGTCTTTGCCTCATCACACTATTTCTTGCTTTCACTCAAACGTTCGAGTTATTGCGACCAAATCACCGTCAAGCTGCCCATACCAGTTGTTCAACATGCGTTGTAATGGACATGGCGCAAATACACTGCACACATTTTCGGTTTTGGCACTTTTGGGGCGTTAGAACAAAATGGAAAGCCATTCGTAAAATCCCAGCCTAGAAGACGAAACACCATCAACCAGTTAGTAAACCTTACATCGTACAACAAACAGGAGAAATATATTAGAAAGCAAACTACAGTTGCAGAAAATGTTGTCATTATTATTTCGCGTGAAACTCACTTCTTTGCCCGAAAAGTCCTGAATGTGTGGGAGACAACCGAAAATTTGTCACCATCAGAAAAAAATTTTGATTAAAAGTTAACATGTTGTCTTTGAACCATTAGAGAAAACTGAGTGCAAGCGGGTGCGTTAGAAATTTGATGTTTCCCTTCCCATTCAATTTACTGTTGTGGGTTACTTTCGCACTTTCACAAAACAGTTTATCAGTTTGGCGTGAAGGTTTTTCTGCAGAAAGTGCATTCAATCGAGATCACCTGGACCGGAGTCACGTGAACTGGATGAGGTTTCTGCAACAATTCGACAGGCAGAAACGAATTTGTAAAGAAAATCATGTCTGTCACGCAAAATTTATTCTTGATTGCCAAGTGATTTACCCCAAGATTCCCCAAAACAAAGAAAGGGTTCCTGTCAGATGAGTAATTCTTTTGTTGGATTCGAACCAAAAATTCCTGTTTGCGAGCTGCAGCAGATGTGATGCAAACGTCGATCTCACTGCCCGCACCCGTTCAAGTCCGTGTAAACCACATGCACAACCAGAGGGACTCTAACCCGTTCTCCTGAGCGCAGCCTGGAATCAGATGCTTGATCTGTGTGCGTGAATGATAGCTGTTGGTTGAGTTACCTAGTCCCAGAGGTTGAGGTATAAATGGGGCAGACAAGCGGGAGGTGTCATGCCCACTGCTTCTCAACGCTTCACTGATCGTGTCCATGTCAAACAGCAAATCAGAAGGTGAAGGCTCTTCAAGCGGGTAGCTGCAAAGAAATTGTATCGGACCTCAGCACAAAATGCCAAATGCCTGTGCACAGCGCACATGCATGTTATCACAGAGACTTTTCGTTAGTTGTGGGTCGTGAAAACAACAACAACAAAAGAACCACAACGAAATGCTGATAAAACATGTTTTCTACACACGACTTTTCTTTTCGTTTTCTTTTCTGGGTCTTGCTGCTGCAGTCAAACAAACTGTAATGCAGCATGCATAAATGTTAAGGACCAGAGTTTCGGGCACCAAGGTGAAAGAGGGTACAAACAACAATGCTACGCATAAAAAGCGTGTGGTCACATAAACGTTCGTTGTTCATAAATGCCTGCCTGATCATTTAACTAGACCCACTTTTCAGCCAAAGTGGGTCTAACCCCCCCTCCCTGGTTAGACCCGCTTTACACATACGGACGGACATACAGACTGATGGTGATTACATTAAGCGTGTGGTAACACCCTTCGGGACCACACGCTTAAAAACACTTTCAATGTGCTATCTTCAACCACTGCACGCAACTTGTTTCGTTGCCAGACCGTCCAAGCTCTGGCTTACTTTTGAAAAGCGAGCTGTACGAGACCCAGTAGCGGAGGCTTGCGCCACAGCGAGGGATCGCCTCGTCAAAGTACGTGTCAAGACAGCCTCCGATGACCTTGGCGTCGAACAGGAGGTGATCGGGCGGACATGTGTCGTCCATTCCCAGAAGACTTGACAGCGTAGGGAAGCTTTTACCCTTTTCAGGGTTAAGACAGTCCCTTTGTGTGTCAAAACCACAAGTCAAGATATGTTCGCCACAAAAACTTCGGTTCAAGTCATCACGACTGGAAATGGAAAGGTGGTCGCCCACCTGCTCGCTGTGTTCGATCTGTTGAACGCGACGTCAGGCAAGTAGTACGGCGCCATCACCTTCCTCGTCTCGATAACCTGTCAAAATCAACCAGAGACACATAAAAATCTGACTGATTGAATCTCGGTATCCAGACGTAAACTATTCCATTTACATTCACGGGTTGCACCCAAAAAACGGAATGCAGCCACATAAGCTGGGCGGACACGCTGAAGGTGGCGTCACCTGTACGACGTGCTGACAGAGCGCCGGGATCGCCGTCAGCTGACTCATCAGGTTCAGGTAGGCCGCCACCAGGGCGTGGATCGCGCACTTGTGAGTAATGGGCAGGTTGCTGGCACAGGTCAGGGCCTGCAACACCAAAACACCAGTCACGTCAATCATCATCACAGAAATCGAAACATTTGCGACTCTTCTCTGAAAGTTTCCGTGAAAGCGCGGGTGATTTGGTCTTTTTACCACTTGCCGCTGTGTGAAACTTCCGTTTGAAACTTGAGATGTACCTGAATTCCCAGAGCGAGTCTGAAGAGTTCGATGAGGATTTCGTCGCCTCCCATTTCCAGGCACAGCAGAGCCAGAGTGCAGTACAGTGCTTCGAAGTTGTCGACGCGGTTGTTGATCTGCTGCGTGTTCTCGCTCAGATGCCAGTAAATCTGAGCTCCATTCTGCGTAAGACAAACACAGTGATCATTCAGGCGATCACACCGAACGGTTACATTCATTCAAAAGCTGTCTTCTTGGCTATAGACTGTTTCCATTCAAGTAAAACCACTTTTTGCACCCGAGAAAACACAGACCTTCTTCATGAAAATGATGTCCTGCCGAGGTGCCTTTTCCACAGTCAGGTTCAGGGCAGAGATATCCTTTGGGATGCTGTGTAACGGAAGATGGCAAAGTTCACACCCCTGGTTGAGATAGTCAGTTGTTTGGTGAAACATGGAACAAATGCTCAAAAAGTAAAACCAAACCTTACGTGTACAATTTGTAACTTGTGTGATTGTGAATGTTACAGTTCTATTGAGAGAAATTAACACATGACAGGTGTACCTTATGACTTTGTCGCCCTCGGGATTATCTGGCCTGCAGAGTACAGAGAGATAGTTTACCATACTCACGTTTATCACAACAACCAGCATGCAACTTTGCTGCTTGGCCAGTAAACGAGAGCACAAAATCCCAAGCAAAAGTGCGCAAAACACTTTTGAAGTGATAGTTGAGAGGATCTCGCCAATTCAAATCTCTCCAAGACCAAACCAGATGGTGGTTTCGACACTTCTATGCCTCAGAAAGAATTGCGTGGTCGTGAAAGAAACAACACATTATTCACGAAGCAGAATCTCACTCATGCAGAAAATTACATCCACGAAAACTGTGGTACAGTCTCAGGTATCCACTTTCCATCTATCCCTGTAAACTTCCTCATTGGCCTTTGGTCGAACTAAACTGCTTGTCACAAAACATCTGGGGATACTTGTACAATACTCTATCCTTTCACACACTGGCTCAAGTCTCACAATATTCAAAACTATCGGTACCTGCACTCAGGCATCTTTCGCAGTGTTGCGAGGTCGTCCTCACGATGACGTACCTGACTGAGCGGAGCTTGCTCGAGTTGTCGTGTCTGTCGAGCAGCGTGTGGAGGATCTCCTGCACGATGCGGCGGATGCCGGCGTCCTGCACGAGCGACATGCGCAGCAGCGGCTCCAGGAACGACGACGGGAACGCGTTCACCATCAACACCGTCTTGTACTTGGTCGCCACTTTGAGCAGCGTCTTCATCAGCATCGTCTGCAGCAGCACGTCCTTCGAGTCACTGAAACACAACGCGTGCTTCGTAAAACAGCCGGTGAACGCGAAAAGTCACAAACTCACAGAACACCCAGACGAGTGCCAACAAGACAAATACAACGGAAAACAGCTCAGTGCACATCACAGTTCGACGCTGCAAACGTTGCACAAGGAATTCCAAAGCGAACGAATCAGACACCAGAATGTTTTTCCCAACTATCTTTGACCCACAACTTTGCAACCTCATGTCAACCGTTCTTGAAAATCAACGCCAGCGATTTAAAGTGTGCGTTTCTTACTCTCAATGAATGCTGGAACGTACCAGGCTCCGAATTTGCTAAACTAACACACAAGAAAACGATGAGCTCAGTTGAACCCCTTTGTTTAGATTGGGTGGGTTCAAACAGAAGTTGGTGTATGAGAGATTCGCCAGCGCGAAATACTGAAGAAAGAAGTTATCTGATGTGTTTTCGACAACTACGTCACCCTACAACAAGACAGCGACGCCTGTTCTCACGAAATTCAACACACGCAAACATCTGGAATTCCCGGGCTTGTCGAACATAGGGTCTTCCCAGAATTCACACACAAGCAGCACCATAAGTGTAAGCACAGATGCAAGCATTTCTGGATCACACACAAGATGAGATTACTCACCCGGCATGTGCGTCGTCCGTCGGCATCGGTACTTTGCTCATCACGAACATCATGATGTCGATCTTCTGATAATCAGGCAGGTTGTTCGCGAACTCTCCTGAAACGGGGCGAACAATCAAGGCACCTGTGAAGAAAAAGAATTCGACGACTTTGGAATAAAAGCTGCGACAGTTCTGAACGAACCAACGGTGTTGATGATGGCCTCTTGAAAGTTCTTTTCGTCGTTCTTGCGCTCCGGGTCTGAGTACTTGTTGTCCACAGAAATGCGCAGGTGACGCAGCAGCGTGTTGAACACTTCTAATACTGATGGTCCTGCAGAGGCAAAGATAATGTGTGGGCATCTGTGTCAGAAGTCCATATCAAGCGATTTCTTAGCTTCCAGTTGCTTTGAAAGGAACAGCTGAAGGCAGGTAGCAGGCCGCTCACTGCCATGCTGATTCCGCAACAGGTGCGCTACCTATGGACCCGCCGGCGGCGATGAGCACAGTCTCTGCCAACACGTCGACAATGCCGGACTTGATCTTGGGGTGCTTCTTGGCGTTTTCATCCAAGTGGCTCATCAAATTCTGCACGACCACGTAGCCATACTGCGCCTGAAGTGGAAATCATTTTCAGGGTGAGGTGCGCAGTGCAACAGGTGAAGAAAGACACTGGAAATCGGCAAGACTCACTCACCTGGACAGAATACATGATGATCTTGAAACATTTCACCGCAAAATCGTTCGGATCCCACAAATTGTGATTGTCCAAATGTCTGAAAACAGATTGTCCACGAGTGAAGAAAACCAAATCAAAATACAGGATGTACAATCAATGATCACAAGACTGTCCGACGCACCTCAGAACGGGTTTGATGATGGAGTGAATGGTTCCGTACGAAGCTCTGCAGACCAGATCTCTGAACACGGTTTCGGCGACGACTGCTGGATGCTCCTCTTCTCTGGGACTCTCTGCCTCACTTGACAAAGTCCTTGAACAAAACAATGAGCATCCCACATCCAGAAAGCACCCACAAATCAAACACACGCAAGTTTGCCACATCAGAACTGTACTTTATAGATTTCACGTTCAATTGATGTATAAACATTCAGAATGAGCGTTTATTCCAGATGGTATCAAAACGAAAAAGCCGTAACATCTTTCATGAAATGCCGCAAAACTGACTCACTTTATGTCGTGCATGTTGAAAAGCAGTGAAGGAACGATTTTCTCCATGTGTTGTGAATCCCAAATATCCGTCTGCAAGTCATCACTGGCCGTCTTTCGCACGACTCCCTGCACTCCTCTCAGTCCAGAAACCCTCATTCTACAACACAAAATCAGCGCAAGAAAATAATGCGTGTTACCTGAATGTTGAAACTCGGGTACCCAAGTGTTTGCGACTCTTCCGGTTTTTTCACTGGTTCTTTCGTCTCAATGCAAGGTTGGTAGATTCTAGCAAGTCCATCTTCTTCGTTTCATTTGTTGGCTGATGTTCGCTCAAAAAAGGTCAGGTTGTTTCCAACCAAAGGCGTCCGATGAACTTGGTCCACTCGCAACCCCCCAATCCCTCCGAGTGCCGAATCAATGTACCGGTACGCATAAAATTTTAAGCTTCACATTCATTTGGATTCTGCAGCATATTGTCGGGAGACAATTGCTCTCTTGTTCGCTTGAAGAGTATTTGATGTCACAGCGGCGGCAATTCAATGCACGCAGTTTTTCAAACTGAACGCCAGGGGAGGGGAGTTGTTTTCGCTGTGTGTACGTCGTTTCTGTTTGACTGAGCCAAGACTCTGCAGCTTCAAGTTGTGTTCATTTTTTTGCACGAGGGAACAAGAGCTCAAGCAAAAAACCCTGGAGTTGGAGGATCAAGAGACGGACGGACAACAAGTTCCATTTCTGACACGGATCTTACTCATGTGTATAGGACTCGTACTCGCCAGCAGTTTCGGACTGAAACTTCCTGAAAATTAGTCTTCGTGAACACCAAGGTGACACACGTCACATCAACTGTGAAAACAATTCCTACTGCCTTACTTTTCTCGGATGTCTGGTTTGTTGTGACTGCTGTGACACATGGCGCTGAACTTGGAAATAAAGAAATCATAACGCCGGTGGTACGACGGAGTATCCTCCTGAATATTTGCAAACTTTACAAACTGAAAAGAAAGAATTAAAAGGTCGAGACGTTTGCACAAACTTTTCATCCGCAGCAGAGTTTGTCAATTGAGCATGCGTTCAGAGTTACTTTTGTCTCACAAAAAACACAGTACTTACTGAAGAAGTGGCCAGACACTGCAGTTCTGGTTCATTGCATTCAAGCAGTTTCTGCACCATCTTCAGGAAGCTCTCCACGAACAAGTTGAGTGTGTGTGCGTGACAAGTTACAAGAAGTGTGTCCAACGCCTCCATGGCAATCGTGACAAAGCTGCAAAACAAAACAATACTTCAATTGCTGTCGGTGTTGGCGTTTCTGCGGTCGTTACAACACTCTGCAAGTTTCGAATTCAAAGCGTCTGTGAGGTGTGTACACTTCATTGTGAGATGAAATATGGTCAGGAACTCTGGCCAGAGCGTCACCAGAATTGACTCTCGTTTGAGCAGGGAGAGACGACTGGTTATGCGGCGGTTCATCACGGTTCTGGTGCAGGTGCTCTTTTCGGAAAATGCTCGGACTGAGAGAAGTGTAAATTGCTGCCAGTACTCACCCTGTTCTTTGTCTGTGCACATCTCTGTTGACGCGCTGAGCGAGATACTCCCCGATCCTGTCCAACTTCTCTGGGGATTTCATTGCAAAGAACGTCAGTTTGTCCATGTTGCTCTTGACGAGACCATCCTGCGGATCGGCTGGGAAAATGCTGTCGACGAGGCGCTTGTAGCGTGGTCGCAGCGCCGCGCAGCATCCGCAGCAGGCTGCAAGAGCGAATGGCCAGCTTTCGTGTAGAATAATTTTAGACACATCACCTGATGTCCCGGAGACTGTTAGTTATTGGAACCACGAGGAGCAGCGCGACTGGCTCTGGTGACATCGGAATGATCAAGTGGAGTCTGGACTGACAAGAGTTCGGAGCGACCCTGCCCAATCTCACCCTTTGCTCAAAGAAATTTAAGAGCTTTACCTGCCATTTCAACAGACAAGACACCAGAACTTCAAGAATCAACTACCCACTGCATATTCTTCATTGTGTGAATCATTTTCCCATGAAAAGGTGATTGAAAAAAATCTGCACGAAAAAATCGATTTCTCAAGGGCAACTTCCGGTTGGCCAGAATTCGAAGTTCGACTATGGTTTCCGTAGAGCGCAATTGTTTCTCGCCTTGTTACTTCGGCCTGACACGACGCGAGTTGACGGAAGGCTCGCCGAAGGAACACGGACCTGTGCAGGAATTTGGAGGAACCTCCACATTAATTCAACCTCTGAAACATTCGCACGACATAGAGATCGTTGTCGCTCCTGCCAATTTCGCCGAAAACCAAACCAACCTGCACTGATCCACCAAAACACTGCCTGGTCTGTGTCTGTGGATCCATGATGGGCTCTCATCCCAAAGGCGATTTCTTTTCGTTTTGAAGCCAGGGCAGAACCACAACACTCCTGATCTTGCATGCGTATTCTCTCACTTTGCGCCGTCGAATGAACATTTCTGTCATGGTCTCTTGTGACATTTGGGTTCCGCCTCATTGTGCGATGTCCCTTCAGAGCACTTCGTGGTGTGTCAAATTATTTTTCTGGCAAATATCCCCTGTAATTGCCCCGCCCCGTGTCACTGCTGTTTTTAGTGCAAGGTGACATCATATAGAAATGTAATTTTTGTGAGTTGTACAAAGTCCAAAATTCAAACTTGGCTCCCTGGCAACCACCCGAGTAACGAACTGTATCTCAACATCCAATCGAGATAGAGCTTTATTTGGTTCACATGAAGATGCATTGGAGGGACATCGCACTTGCAGTTGCCCTGTGCACTGCTCGTCTTGTTGATGGTCGCGTAGCCGGCCATCTGGGTGCCGCTAATGGCTCAAAAACCAGTTGCATTCATGTGTGCATCTGTCCATACTTTGGAATATAAGCACCCCTTCCTGGTGGACCCCCCCCCCTCCCCCATACCAGAGCCCCCTGCCCCTATGCCAGACGCCCCCTCCCCCTGTGCCAGGAC
>JAAUXT010030284.1_pt1 | contig 19686 bp, 16 predicted proteins | sample 7278171 | NCBI WGS metagenome assembly JAAUXT01 (sample SAMN14350112, study PRJNA611818) | marine sediment metagenome | isolation source: surface marine sediment (1.8m) | place: French Polynesia: Moorea | collected 2018-08 | reverse complement strand
CTTGCGAAACCTCATTGCGACTGTGCCTATCGTGCAAACAAGACAAAAAGATGCAAGTCTTGTTCTTTTCGTGGCCAAAATACGCAAACGTACAACTTACGCCCACTGTTCTTTGGCTGCAGACCACAGCAGCTGTTGTTCCGCTCACTGTTTGATGTAGTGGCAGAGCCCAGCCACGACGGGAGGGGTCTTGGTTCCGTGGTTCACGCACGTGTTGTGGGTCTGCGGCGAGTGTCTCCTCACGTTGAGAGGAACTCGAGATGACGAAGAACTCTGGTCGTTCTTTCGGGAGACATACGTTGGCACGACGGATTTCTGCTGTCTGTTTGAAAACAGAAGAAATGTTTCGTGACCTTTCACGTTTCTTTTCAGATTGGTGATTCGTGACTGCTGAAAATTAATTGCTCAGAAAACAATCGCAACCAAATCAGAATGACTTGAAAGAATTTGGCACAAGATCAAATTTCAGATGAAAGTTTCGATTGCAACTGAAGAAATCTAGAATATCACAAAGTTGTGAGACACAAATGAAAGAAACAAACGTTGTGCGTGACACAGGTGGGGCCTGGTGTCCGGAGCGGTGGGTCCAACAATCAAACCTCACCTGAACTAACAACCAGATCATGCGGACAAAACTGAATGCACCTACGAAAAGAAACGGTACATACATGACGAGATCAAGGCTGAAGGCCAGAGGTCGGTCGTGGTCCAATCAGTCAGTGAGACCTTTTGGATGATAGGAGGACCTGCAGGGGCAACTCTGCCGGCACGACGGGGTAAGAGCCGCAGGGGACGCGCAATTTGCTGGCGTACATTGGCAGGAGGCGGGAAGAATCGGACGGGTAGCGTCTGGCGGAGGGCCTACAGCAATATAACACAGAAATTATAGTTAGACAACGACACCATCGACATCCCAACCAGTGTTTTGTCAAGACGAGGGTATGGATAAGGTTCTCTGAAATCCTGGCACTGCATCTGATCAGGTCACAGTACTAATTTTTGTCATGCACACAGAAGCAGTAGCTGAAGTCCAAAGAGGGAGAGCAAAGAACGAGACAAACAATCAGGCTTTCACAACAACGAACACGTCATGGAAGTGGGAGTACGGCGACTGGCACAGAAATGCCAACTTCCATATAGCACAGGACGGCTCGTCGTCATGCAAATCGAATTTGTGCTGTGCGTCCGACACAGTGGGTGAATTGTTGTTGAATCCGCGATGACATCAAACACAGTAAGGAGATAGCCATACCAAAAGTAAGCAGATGTCATAATTGTTCGTCATGATATGGAGTGGGCGGACGGGGCCATTTCATGCGTTTGCGAACGAGCCGCATCCTGGCAAAAAAGGAAAGAAAGCATGGAGGTGGAAATTTATACAAACTCAGCCAGTGTGACAAAGTTTGGCAACACCTGAGAATACCACAAGCAAGCAGATCTGCCAAGATCTATCAAGGGATCATTGGTGGAAGCGTTTCTCGCGAACGACTGAAAGACTTTGACTTCAATTTTTGTCGTTTCATACTGGAACTTTGAACATTTATGTTCGCTTTGTTCTCTTTTCTAAAGATCGTGACCGACAACTGCTTCATCCAACGCCCAGCATTGGCAGTTTGAAAATCGAAAGATCAAGATTTGTTCATGCACGTTTTGTGGTTTGTTCTTCCTGAGTAATGTGAATGTGTCTCTGCAAGACATCCCTCAATCCGCTTACAAATCGAGCAGTATCTTGCAAACCACAGATGAGTTGTCAGATGAGGCCGTGATGGCTCAACTTGTATTTGAAGATCAATGCAAGACAGTTGGTCTCCTGCACAGCACATGTATGCAAAACTGACGTCAACTACATGGACTGAATCAAAAACAAATCCAATGAAACATGCACCAAAAACAAGAACAGTGTTGTGAGACTGAATGAAAAAAGTCACTTGAATTCACCAGGAAAATTTGATTTGTGACTGTTGTCGGAAGAAAGCTTTGAGAACATTTTTGCAAAGGGATGAAACATTGTCACAAAACTACTTTGGACGCAGCATGGGACTGACATCGTCAGACAAGGGCCACACGCAGGTGGAATAGCAAAACGACACACGCGGAAGAAGAAGGCACAACGTGCTGTAGGGATGGTGGCGAATTCCAACAACGAAGTATGTGCTGCAGAGAAGATGTGAGACAGGCTCTGCGACCACCCAATAATGCGGGTGTCAGAGACTGGTTTGTCAAAATTTCCTGAGGCGCTTTCCTTTGACCATGCATCCCAACTACTCTTCATTGAGGCCCAGAAAACAACCAAAACCATGCAGAGCACCTCGCGGAGATCTTGACACCGTGGAAAGTTGCGGCCGCCCTTTGCCAAAGCAACGGAAGGCACCCTGGGCCTGCGCCTTCGAGAGCCGATCTGTCTTTTTTCAGCCCATATGCGCAGTTCTTCTGGGAAATCGTTTGGATTCACCCCCGTCAAGTTGCATCGCGACATCACAATTCTCGAGCAGCAACTTCACTGGACAGACTCAAGCAAACAACACGAGTTCAACAAAGACAAATGTGGTGAACGAACTCAAAATACATACTGTGCCTTTGGTGTAATGAGGGATGTTTGGGAAAGGTGTCTGGTCGCCATTTTTTTGCTGGTTTGAGACTTATTGGCAAGGACTAACCTAGGAATACCATTCCACGTGTACACCCTACACACAAACGGAAAAATAATCATTGAGCGTGCGGGCAAAATAAGCCAAAACAGAGACAACAATGTGCAGATGTCAAAACAAAGCAAATCAAACCAACAAACAGAGGTTCAATGTCCTTCTTTTTGGCGAAAACGAGTTTTTTGCACACCCGCACCATGAGAGGCTTCTACAGCCGTGAAATCCTGACAGATGACCACTTGTTGACTGCCAGCGCCGAATCGGGATTTATGACCGAACATGTCGTGTTAAGTCTCATTGGCGTCAATCTGTGCTGGCAAATTCGCTCCAAATGCCCAACTCCCCCCCCCCCCCCAAATATGTATCTAATTAGCAGTTTGCAATGGGTATCGTGTCGTCGAGTTGGTCGTGATCATACCTGCGGCGCTTTTTGCAAACGTGGAAGGCACCATAGATCAGCGGGTTCACCATCGAGTTGGCCATTCCGAAGAAGAATATCCAGATGTAGTCCTTCTGCGAATACAAATGAGGAGATCAATTAGGATTATGCCAGCAATCTGTTTTGGAGTTGCGAAACAATGTCGACCGCCCGAATTCCATCACGAGGCTGCTTATCGTTTTTTTCCTTTCTGTCTCATGCAAAAGAGAGAAATACACGCGGCAAGTTTGAATTTTGCCTAAGACCCAAGTTGGATCCTCTGAGGGTTGAGGCAGGATAAGATGTCGCGACACTCCTGCATTACGTACGTACAAACTGCAGCATGCACGCCACACAGATTCTCCAAGGGGAGAAGTAGGGCACCTGGTTGAGTTTGTTGTCCTCAGCGAAGGTGAAGATGATGAAGACGACGTAGTAGGGCGTCCAGCAGACGATGAAGGCGGCGACGATGAGCGCCGTCATGCGCAGCGACTTCACCTTCGCCTTGCGGAACAGCTGCCCGCGAACCGGACCGCGCGCGATCATGTCCGTCGTGCTCTCGCATTCCTGTTCTGCTGCAACAAACAGGTCCTGTGTGTACACGAAATGACACGAGCGACATGGACGCCACGTCGTTCGCTGTGAGCTTCTGCAGCGACGCAACTCAAGACCACATCCAGTATCTTCGGTCTGAATGAATGTGGAGACCGGACAGACGTGGCAAAACAAATGAAAGACGCACGGAACGTCTACCTTTGGCGAGGTCGCGTGACTTTTTGGCAATGGTGCAGAAGATGAGCATGTAGGCGGTGACCATGGTGACGAGCGGAATGACAAACATCACCAACACCGACAAGCTGGAGTAAACCTGGAAATGAAAGACAATTCAATTAAAATGCAGGGGAATTTTGGGAAAAAATCAATGTTGAACATTTTTCGAGAAGATCTTTTTTCCCGTGGTGCCTGCAGGCAGCACACGCATTCGTGTGTTGTGTTATCAGAGAAAATTTCCTTGCACAAGGGAAGTGCATTCAGTGCTCGCGTAGTGGAACTCGCACTCCAAAATGTTGTTGCACGCGAACCCTGCCATTTGAGCATCAATGGTAAATTTTGAGTGCTTGCAGGAGAAGTTGATTACCTTTTCCTGCCATTCTGCCGTGTAAGCTCCGTATGTAACGCACTGATAGAATTCCACTGCAAAGGGACCCCTCATGACACGAAAAATGTATATCTGCAAAGATAAAAGAGTTCTTCATGCAGTCAATGTTTATTCAGGCACTGTTTTAGTTCCCATACGAGCAATATGATATTGGAAGTTTCCTTTACTGTTCGCGACTGTAGCAAATCTAATTTGTCGCGGTTAGATTGAGATGAGTATTAGATCCCAGTTCCAGATGTGGTTTATGAGAACGGTGACAACAACTCTATTTTTCTCACGAGATTGTCCGTGGGCAAGTCAAACAAAGTAACTTCGCAGCCAATAACACTTCCAAAAGCAGCAACATGTTCGTCCGCCGCGCTGATCGAGTTTGAGCCCACGCACCTAAAATTGTTTCCGTTGGTGATGCACAGCATATCTGCCTCAAAACAACACCGAAAATTCTTTTCTGATTGAAAGTGGAGAGGAAGCCTTGGCCTCGCGAGAGTCCTTCACACGGGGATGTCGGGAGCTTCAGATAGAGCCCACAGCAACAACCTCCTGATAATCTCCATCTCCTCTGTTCCTGATGGATCTCGTGATGGCATAACGTTCAATAAAGTTATTATGTCACGCTAACAGGAGCATCGCAAAGTGCTAGGTAAATGAAAAACATCGAGAAACCTTCATTCAGTGCACTTCATTTCCTGCAGTGGATTGACGTTTCTTCAAATTTGCGTATCACGTTGCACCTTCACAACGCAGAACTGCGGAAGCCACGAGTGCGTGACGCAGCTCGGCCTGTTGTGCAGCAAGCGTCGTGTTCGCTCGCGTCCAATGAAACACGAATCGTAATTGGAAAATCATTCCGTCATGACAAATTTCTCCGTGATGGAAAAACTGTTGCTCAACTGCAAGAGATTTTTTGTCTTGCAGCCCGAAGTGGTGCAAAAAAGAAGGATTGAAGCACGAAGGAAACTCCCACGTGCACCACGCACGAACTGGTCGGTTTCGTGGTTTTCTTTCTGCGTGATTTTTTGCAACACGCCGGATCAACTAGACTAATTCGTGCGTCTGCCTGGAAACAAAACTGTTGCTCCTGGCTTGGTCAAAACAATCGGTCAACGACCTTGCGACAATTGTTGAAAATGTATTACGTGGGATGAGGGACAGGCGATGTTGGCTCGCCACGGGTTGCCAGGCTTCCTCAGTGTTCATCTCCCACAGAGACGTGTGGGAGGAAATTGTCCGCCCGCGATGCCACAGATTCGCTGGACCCAACTCGGGGATCATGACACCAAATAACGCAATCATTCCCTCCCAGTTCGCAGCCAAGCCGTCTATAACCCGGAATTTGTATGCGCATCGTGATCAGCCCCCGGCCGACAGTTTCAACCCCTTCTCAAGCTGCTGTTGCGTTACAGGGAGAAGTATACCCACTCTTGTGAAATGTTTTCGTTTTCAAGGGTGACAGTTTTCGGGGACAGTAGCCGACTTGCGGGTTGGTTCCGAGTCCCAAATGCATGGTGCCAAAAGATCCAAGACAAAGACGGAGAAGGAAAGAACCCCAAAGGAAAGAAATTGTCTCTTGTGGGATTGGACCCGCCTGTATTTCCGGCGACATGATGACAGGTATTTGCTTGTCACACCTCCACTATGCTTGGTCGTCCTTTGGACTGCGACAATTTGAAGCTGTGGTTTAAATGCAAGCCCCACTCAGATGTTTTGAAACCTCACAGGATTTACTTTTGCCGCTTCTGTCAAAGCTACAGTCCTTTATCGACGGAACCTTCTGCAGAAATTCTTATCTTCTGGCACGGAGCACCAATAAAGCATCCTGAACGTCGAGTATCACTTGCATCTCGTGTTGTGGTGGATGCGACAGAATCGATCACTTCGGGCGTCTGTTTGGAACCAGGCGGCCGCCTCCATCACCGCCTTGAACTGAAGACCTGACCCCCGAAATATTCTGGATTTCACGCGGGATTTGCCACGAACATGTGCAGAACAGAAGATTTATTTTCGCATTTCTTTCCCTATGGCATTTCCTGTATTCGTGTTGGTGCGAGGGCCGAACGCACAAAGGGACTGGTGGAAAGAGCGAATAAATCTCTGCTGCGTGGGCCCAATCTGTCACACAGAGGGAAATAATACTGCTTCAAGGTGTAAAACTTGACCTGGCAAGGAAATAATTGTTTCTTCTGTAAGCGGCTCCCACGCTCCTGGGCTCACTGGATCTGTGGGAGAAAGAGACAACCGAAGTGATGTCTTTTATACTGGCATCACTGCAGTACTCGTGGGCCCAGGGACGTGCGTGTCTCAGGATCAAAATTCAAATGCCGATCTTGGAGTGAGAAGGGAGGCTTCAAGTGAGCAAACTTGCTTGCAATTCAAAGTCATGCACGTGTTGCCTTGTTTCTCAATAGAGAGTTTTAGGTGCAACTCGTGCGAGCCCCCCTCCGGTCCCATTTCACCTCCCAAAATACGTCCATGGGATAAAACATGGCAACTCATGCTTTCAATTGCAGTTTTGGTCATGTTCAGACTTTGTTTTCTTTTTGAAACTCCTCAAGTATTTGTGCAAGAGGTTTATCTGTGGTATGCAACTCGGAAAGGAAAGTTTGGTTTGGTACTTTTCTTGTGAAACAGCCACGGAAAAGGCCTACATGGCAGTTTGATCTCCCAGGTATGATGGGACGTTTTTTCACACCGGACGTTGAAAAAGAGGTTCCCACGGGTTGCATCTGAAACTCCTTAACAGTTGCATCCCACACGTGCCTTCCTGACAAGCAGAAAAACAACGAGGTTGAAATGTTCACAAAGGGAGTGAAGCCAAGTTGGAGTGCTCTGAGCACCAACGCCTATGAACTGGGAAATTATCACAATTTGATCAGACAGACATTGGCAATGGCAGTGGTGATGGATATCAGAGGACACCGTATTGGAGACAAAAAAACTGATGAGGAGTGCACACAGAATATGGTGACTTTCAAATAATTTTTGTGTGGAAGAGCTGTGAAATCGTGGGGGGCCATGACAGTATACTACATGTGCTAAGTGGATGAAAGGCACTGCCAGACCCACCAGAACCTTTTGAACAAGCAAACAGACAAAATCTTTGAAATAAGCAAACACACTTGTCCAGTTTTGTTCCCGCTTCCCGTTTCCCTGACACTAGAACGCTTCAACCTTGTTACTTTGAGAAACCAGTGAGATGCCTGTGCAGGAAACCCAAACGGAAGCAAGAGATGTCAGACAGATTGTCTCGTTTTGGAAGTTCCTTTTTGAAAAGGAACAAAAGTCAATGCCCAAGGCGCGAAGGAGAGTTTGCGTTACAACTTTACACGGCGGAGAAATTTGACAAAGCTGGCGTTCAAAAGTCTGGACCACCAAGTTTGCAACGATTGTTGGCAGGCTGTGTTTTTGGTGCTGCAGTTCTGACAGATCCTGAGGCTTTGTGCTCATTCTCACTGTGGAGCCAAAGAGCTATCAAGATCTGTCCAAAGAGGACGTGTTCTTGTCTTTGGAAACATACAAAAGGTGTACTTTTGCGACGTTCAGTTTTCTTGGGTTTATTCATGCTTCAACGCAGACGAACAAATTGAGTCCATTGATTTGAAGCTGGTTGTAGACTTTGGGATTGACGGGTCTCACTTGTCAAGCAGGCTTCTTGGCAAAAAGGCGCAGACGCCTCCTCAAAGGGAAATAATTGCGGAGTTTTGTGCTTCTCCTTTCAGTGCGTTTACTTGTCCTGAAATCTAAAGTGGTGGCTGGAATGAGGAAATTCTTTCTCCGTGCGATTTCAAATGAGCTGTAGCTTTGCTTGCCACATAAGACAGAGATATCAAGCAGGTATCTCTGTTCTTCCCGACAACATGAAAATGCTTTTGCCTCCAGTCAAACTTTTCAGGTGCAAAACAACAAATCTGGAACTGAAGAAAAGTGTATGAATGCGAAAGCGTTCGAAATTAACGGTTCCACAAGGGAACGTTGTTTCTTCTTCGAAAAGCGCTTCTACCAGGGAAAGAGCATTTTCGACGTGTGACCGATTTTCTCGTCTCTTGAATGTACCCCAGCTGTGGTGTCTGTTCTATCGCAGATAGAACGTGTCTTTGTTGCGTTCACGACCTCACTTGGAAGATTTTGACATTTGGAAAATTGTCACAACACAGAGAGAAGCTCTCAAATGCGGTGCGCTCAATTTCAGTTGAATGTTGAGTCCTGGAGAGCAGCAGACTCTGACGGGCGGAGCAGAGCAGGAGCCTGTATGGGTGTATGAGTGCTTACGCTCCAGCACTGTCCACCCGCCAGCAAATTGTGCATCGGGGTGATCAGCACAGAGGAAAGTCTCCACTATCAACGGATCAAAGGCGCGTCTCGTGTGATCGAACACAGCACAAAGAACCAATTCTCTGCGTCAAAGAGCTTGATTGTGCATTCAAGAAACACCTTGTGTGGGATAAATAATAAACCATATCCCGTTGCGACCAATTTTCCACACAGGTGTCCATCAAACTTCTATGCTATTGGACAGCTTCTATCTGGGGAGAGTCTATGGGAAATGGAGACTTATTTGTTGCTCGTCAAGGCGAATTGACCTCCTGTTCTGACATCTGCATATAGTTCATTATTTGGTTAATGGAAAGCGATGAGTTCTCTGCAGCAGAAAATGCTTTCAGAAGGTTGTGCTTCAGATAGCTCGGAGGAAAATTTGGGTTCGGCAAGTTGCAATCTCATGCATCCTTGCGAGAGTAAAGCACTGTGCCTTGGGAGGTGTGCAAGAGAAAGCACAGCTTATCTGCTGCCTGCATGTCTTTTTGCGGTCTTCGAAAAGTGCCAGAACCTTCTTCACCAGTTGTCGTGACAAGCTGAAAAGTGTTCAGACAAATTGTTTCAATCCTAGGCAGTAAATCGATGCGAAACGCCACGAGTGCACTCAAGGCTTATCAGCCACTTTTCAACGAGTCGTGCTCGACCGTTTCACTGCCAATGAGGCACTGATGCAATTCGATACTTCAGTCCGGTCAGTGGCTTTTGTTTGTAAACAGCTTTGTGTGAACAATTTTCGTGTCGATTTCACTGTTCTCCGCCCATACTTTTCATCAGCCAAAGCCAATGAGGCTGTCTGTGACTGTCACTTTGCAAAAACACCAAAATGACCACGTCGTTTGGTCATCGTCACAGTAGACCCAGAGCTGCGTCAATGCAGCACGATGGAACATTTGGGGCTTTTCTCAAGCGCTGTGGGAGCAGCCACTGAGAGTACATCCTGCCTGAATGGTCCAATGACAATTTGACCCCATTACTGGCCACCAAAAACCATGTTTTCCAATGAAACGCCTTTTGGAGAAGCCTGTCGGAACATCGATAAATCATCGTTGCGAACTGAACACCCTTCCGCCTTCCACGCCATTTGAAAAATTTATTCGTCTGAGAGTTTTTTCATTCCTTTGAGGCGCACCATACTTGTACAACCAAGTTAGTGCAGAAGTCACTTCATATTTGAAGAACATTAGGAGCCTGCTCGTCATTTCTTGTCCACATTTCGGGTGGCTCGTGGACTTTTTCTGTTAATTGCTGAAAGCGCCCAGGACTTCACTGCACAGAACACGAGCAATTTGGCAAGCGTGCGATGCAAATTTGGTCAAGGAAAGTGGCATTTACTGGGAGATGACCGATCGAAGATTCATTATCGCGCTCGCCTAAACCTGCACACCAAGGTTCAAGGATGAGTTTACAGCTCATCCAATCTGTAAAAGGGCAGAGCGATTCGCCGCGTGATCCATTATGCCTCGGAAGGAGACGTCTGAGGCAGTGTCAGAATCTTCCAAGATCTCCGGGGTTTTGTCTTTTTCTTCTGAATTCCAGTTGGCCATTTCCAAAACGTTTTCCTTGAATTTGACTGATGCCAAAATCACCACGGTGAAAACATGTTCGGCCACAAAGTGCAGAGGAATGTACTGATGATGACAAGACTTCCCCCTTTTTTCGTGAGTGCAGGGTGTTTGCTAAACCGTGCATGTTCAAGTGTTCGGTTGAAACAACACAAGGCTGTGTGTGTATACCAGACTCATTTTGTTTTTTGCGAATTGCCCCCTCCTTGTTTTCAACAGTTTAAAATGGCTGGAGGATCTTCTGCGGAAGAAAGACTCGGATATTTTCTCGGATTGAAACGTTGACCTGAAATGTATGCACCTGTAGAATTTGGACATCACCTTTACGTGTGAATGCAGCTGACTCAGTTGCGTGTCATCACCGACACGCGACATTCGACCGTACCCGAGTACGGACAAACGTTCACCCGCCTTTATGGCGCAATTTCACAACTTTTATCGTTGATGGAAGATTTCACCGTGGCTGCACTCCTCCCACACACTTGAAGGCATTCGTTACACGCTCGCGCAACTTGTTGAAGCAACTCGGAAATCCCTCCGCCTGAAGAATTGGATTTGTTCATGGAAGGGAAGTGCGTCTTCTATAAAATGGATTTCACGTTCTTGTGCGGACGTACCCTCGTGTTATTTTTTGTTGGGTCGAGAAAACGGGGCGTGCAGGAAAGCGCTGTCTGTGACATTCCTGTAAGTTTTGTTGACAAGGAAAAAAAGACACGTATCATTGGTCAAGTGCTGGAGAACACCAGCCGTTGTTTCGATCATCCAACGTGACTTTCATCTCAATCATTCGCAGATTCATAGAAAGGGACTGAAGGCTCAAATTTCACGCAGAAACTGGATGAAAAGTGAAGAGGTGGTTCTTGCTTGTTGTGTTTTGTGTATGTTCTGGCTCTGGTGAAGGCAACCTACGAGCCACAAGATGCGGTGCTGAAATTGGCTGTTGCCCTGGGTTCAGTTTGCTCAGTGATTAGTCTCGGATGTCTGACTTTCTGCAAGTAAGTTTGTCCCATTGGGCTGGAGAAAGTAACTGTACACCTGATTACTTCCTCAGGTGTTTTGGGGTTTGACAACTTCCTTTCCTGGCTTTGTGTCAAGCAGAGATACTGTGTCGGTAGTGGGTTGTGTCTTGTTGTCTTCGGACAAGATCAGAAAAGTCGGTGCCTTTTCTTCAAGAAAATAATCCATACACAACAAACTGAAAACAGAAAGGAACTGTTTGCTTGATCCAAATCAAGTAACATGCAGTTTATCCCCACATTTGTTGTTGGATGACCGCAGGAATTGACGAAGATTTCAGTGAACTCACAAAAGAGCTCTTTGGCTGTTCCCTCCCTCCTGGAACATCAGAAAGAAGTACGTTCCACGAACATGGAGCAAAGCCAGACTCATGGTTGGATTCGCAATTGGATTCCCCCTCCCAAAACTAGTTTGGCAAAGGAAATGGCATTGTCTTCTGCTGTTCTCACTAAATTTAGACATGTATACCGTGTTCAAAAAATTCCATTTTCTTGTCAAACAGCTGACAGTTGAAATGGTGGAAGCTCGTGCAATGCCGACCACACTGGAGACAGCACGAAAGGCACCGCCCACGATAAGAACAACGGAGCCTTTGGAAGAACACAAAAACTTTTGACCAAAAGTTTTTGCTGTACGCATATTCTGAGCCAATCAATGTTCACCTGGTGTGTACGTTTTGTGTTCCGACGTCCCGCTTTGGGGCTCCCTGTGTTACCGCTTTTTCCAGACAGGTGAATCAAAGCGCGAAGCGATCTGCACCTGGTGACAGCAGCGAATCCGGCGGAAACGGTTGAGGTCCGCATCGGCAGGACGTGCTCCGGTACCGGGAGACAATGGGAGCAGCTGGGTAGGAAGACGCTAATCAGACAATTTGATGAAAAATTCTTTGTTAGTGGCGTGAGTCTCTCCTGGGAACCACGGCTGATGAACAAATCTGCGTGACTTTTCACTTTGCTTTGTGCGCATATTGGCACACGTTGGAACAAGACACAAAGACAAGATAGTCTTTCCACAAAACAAAACCAGCCCGTTTCTTTGTCTGACAGGAGTGTGCCAATATACTTCACCATCGAAAAGCGAGGAGAACTTTAACTTCCACTCCACTTCCACACCAGAGGACTGGTGAAAACTTTTTCGAAACAATTCACCTCTGAAGGAAACCTTCAACGACATAATATCCGCAGAAACTGACACCACGAAGCCAAGTGTGGATTTTCAACGACAAGTGTTGGACGCGGCTGAAAACAAAAGGTTCTAAAAGTTTTGCCCAGATGCAACGGATATCTGTTGTTTTTCAAGTCTTGGGACGGAACATTTGAGCTTTTGCAGCAAAGCAAGAACACTCAGTGGTGTGCCTTCTTGATTTTAAAACCGACCTTCAAGCTGGTGACAAGTGAAATGTTGGATCTCTCTCAGAAGCAGTTGAAGATGACATTGAGAGACAGAAGGAGTGTTGTATTCACTCGAATTGGACATGAATTGGTACAAACCTGCGTGAAACAAACTTGCGTGAATGTCAGAAACGTGCACAGACACAAGTTCTGTGAGATTTGATTGAACTTGTTTCAAAGTACATGTAATTTCTGTTTTGCATTGAATCGTTGTTTTTCGGTTTTGTCAACTTGCCGGAAGTTAAGGGGCGTTCACGAAAGGACATGTTCACAGAGACCCCAAATCTGCCGCTCCTCGTGCACGCAGACAGCGCAGCGTCCTCACTGCACGAAGAAGGGACAACCGCAGAGGGTAGCCTTCGGAGAACCATCCACAGTTTGTGCAATCCTGTGGGACTTGGCACACAATTTTTGGCGGTGTTTTCTCTCACACGTTGACACCAAGCAAAATTTTTTCTCGCCCTGGTGACTATTACTTGGTATCTTCCCACCATATGACGCGTGTCTTTCGCTGACAATTTTCTTTCTTTTTGTCATTGGTTCCTTTATTCCCTTCCATCTGTAAAAGCACGAACAAATTCCGACTTGTTCGCGCACGCAGAGCATGCTTGGCGGTTGTTCCCCTTTCTCTGTGAAATCTAAATGGCGAATTACCCCTCCCTCTGTGGCTAATCCCCCCTGCCTGACAAAATGCACAGAATATTTTGTGGAACGTGCACAAGCCTCGTGTCTGGTGGCCAGCGAACCCTCCGCGAGAGCGTTGTGGCCCCTGTCCGTGACACGATCTGGTTTGTTCCTGGTGAAGAGGTTGTCGATGAAGAAACCGCGTGTCCGCAATGAAAACTGCTCCGCGTTGTGGGCGGAAAAACTCTGTCTAATTGACATCCCCCATGTTTGATGGGCTGAAGGGTGCAAGAACCTTGAGCCACTGTCATATTTTTATTGCGGAGATTGAAAGCCTATTTTGGCTTCAGAAAAAGAAGAAGATCGCATCTTCCATGATCCATGTCCACGGTTGTCAGTGCTGAACGTACCAATTGAAGTTCTGACGCAAGTTCCAATGTTGCATTGCCATACGACAGAACATTAAATTTGTTCAGAGAGGACCCATGACATTCGTCGTTACCTTTGGGATCGAAGTTGTTTGAACAGATAATCTTCTTCGAAATTCGCAGGTTCGCAAGCATGTGCTCGTGTGAAGGTATTTTTTTCTCCCATGAGGGGTTTCTTACCAGAAAAGACAAATGTTTTGTTTGAAGAGATCTCCTGGATTTTCTGCAACAGGTTTTTGTCCAAATGAAAAATAGACATTGCGGCAGGCAAGCAAGTCCTTGGTGAACGGGGCCACATAAAATTGGCAGATGTGCCTCTGAATCGGACACGCAAATATGATTTTCATCAACTGGACGTTTTTCGTCCAGCACAAACACTACCCGTACTTCCGAATCTGCCGTTATTTCAGTCCAACTTGGCACACAGATTCGTATCACTCAGGATAAATTCTGGTTCAGAGTGGCAAATGTCCGGTGATGATCAGGTGCGACAAGCCACTCAGGAGAAGCACTCAGAATTGAGGAGAGACGCAAGGAGACCATCAGCCGCCTTGGCCATGTCACGCTAACAAAACACTCCCTGCTTTTATACATAACAAGGGCCGTGTGACTGAAGACCCTTTCTACAGGAAGCTTGAAGTTTCTTGAAAAAGCCTTCCGCAAAATGGCAGGATATATTTACATTTCCACAACGCGATTACTCTGCCTCACAAACGCGATTGTTGCTGTTCAATCAATCTTGTTATGTTCCGGATGTTGGCATAAGGAGCTTGAATATGTGATTGTCTCGAGTGTTTGCTCACCTGGGGAACGCTGAACAAGACGCTGAAAAGCCAGGCAAGACCGATGAGGAGGCGCACTCTCTTCGGAGCCGAGTTTCTTGACATGGGATCCAAGATGGCGTAGCAGCGATCAATGCTGATTATCACGATGATGTAGGTGGAGAGGTAGAGTCCGAACACCTGCAGAAACTTGACGCTCTTGCACATGAAGTTGCCGGCGAGCCACTGCACGGTCGAGGCCCACACGGCGTCGGTGACGTTGCAGAAGAAGGTGACGACGAGGTCTGCGACGGCGAGGTGGAGGATCAGCGTGTTGATGGTGGAGCGGCGCCGCCGCATGCGGAACATCTGGATCACGGTGGCCGTGTTGCCGACGAGCGAGACGACGAACATGGCGCTCAGCACGATCGTCTTGATGAGCGACATGTCGTTGAACTCAGGCATTTCTGGCGGCGGCGGCATCGCGTCGGAAAAGTTGCCGAACGCTCCAGGCTCGCCCTGGAATGTGGCGTTGTAGAGGGCATCGCCGTCCAAGGGACCCAACTGGCTTCGGTTCCGGAAATGGATTCCCGGAAGCATCTCCGCGTACGACGTCATGGCGGTTCCTGTGACGTCATAATCGTAGGATTTGGCATCTTCGTCAACGAGAAGCTTCATGCGGTGGTGCGGAACATAGAGTCCATCGTTCGTGTTGTCCATGGAGGCATCATCTTCCATAATTTCCTCTGTGATCCTGGGAGTCCACGCTAACTTTCACTATATCTGGAAGAATATGACAACAAAACACATCAGAACATCAGATGCTTTCGATGGAACGGAAAAAAATTCAGGTTCTTCCAGAGTCTTGGTTCCATATCTCAGATGCCGCACTGATCGTATGCTGGTCAACATGCTGACATCTGGCACCGGACAAAATGAAGTAGGTCTGTTGTTTCCCGAATGAGGAAGGGTCGTTCTCAGAATACCAAGTGGGAACCAACAGCTCTTCCTGGAGTCCCGGTAATGAATTAAAGTGTATTATTTTTCAGTCCATTTGTTCCCGGAGCGCAATAAAACTCTCGCCCTGTGGAAGGAAAAAAGCTTTCAGAAACATGATGTCATTGCGCGGCTCGGCGGCGACATCAATCATATTTCCAGCTTTGCAACACGAACAGGAACGATTTGAAGAGATCGTAATGATATCATTCGTCTCACTTAATGATCATTGATTGGCATCGCACTCCGACACAGATTCTTCCCAAATGTACATTTATATGGTAATAGAAAAACACGAAAGATAAACGTCCTGCTGCAGAAAGTCACAGATCCATGGCCAAACATTTTTCAAAACGTCACTGGCAGCCGTCTCAGGTTATCGAGATGCCACCATGAAGCAGGCTGTTCTTGGAGAAACAAAATCAGATGTGAAGATGGGGGCACAGACCAGATGACCTTTTGCCAAAAATGGTTCCCCAAATCCAAATCCATCCCAAAACAAATCTGTTCGTTGTCTTGAAGTGTCATAACAGTCATTATGGAGACAACACAACGAATCCCAAGCATGAATTGCAAGAACACACACTCGCTCATCAATATGCGTGTACTCGGATGTGGGACCCAGTTCATTCGACTGGGCAAACAATGGCAAGGAAGCACCAGTGAGCAGAGATTTTTCCAACGTCAGAACGAGACAGATTCGCAGATCTGGTCGAGCTCATGGTCGATAGCACTGTGTGCAAGATAACCCTTTTTATCTGTGCGACAAAAATGAAAATTCTGCTGAATACATGCAAGATCCGGTCAGAGAAACATGCAGGAAACATGTGCATCCAATCAGATCACCACCTGCTACCCTCGCACTTTTGGGTGGTCAGCATGCACTCGGAGCTTGGCCGGCGCGTCTGAACACAATTTTCTGACTTGAAATTTCTTTGGGTCAATCTACTCCAAACTGGCCATCTTGCCTGCATCTGATAAGCGAAGTTGGTTGAGAAAAATTCACAGAGGAAACAATGCTCCTGAAGACTGCTCATCAAAATTTGTGTCTGAGACCAGGTCATGCAGTGTACTCTCATCTTGGCACAAGGCGACAGCTCAGCGAAGAAACCCTGCGACGCACTCTTATGTGAAACAACGTAATGTAACTCACCTGCCCAAAATCAGACTCGTACGACGGATGTTCATGAGAGCCGAAGATACTTGTGAGATCAAAGCCAACTGTCTCGCCCGGCACAAAACATTTTGCTTTCAAACTTCAGCAGTGAGTCCCCCATCAGAACGGGAAGCTGTCTGGAAAATTTGCAGCTTTAACAGCAAAAAAGAGTCAGTTGCACAGATCGACTCCTGCCCAATCAGCGCTCCCCGCACACTGAAAGGGTTCAACCTCCTCTCATTAAAGGCGCACAATGCTGTGTTGATGATGGAACAAACAGTGGAAAATACAGTTGTAATTGGATTGGGGATTTTTCATTGACAGCTTCTGCACAAATCTGCGTTTGAAAAATAAACAACCAGTTCCAAGACAAAGAACAGAAATTTAAAGCAAGAAGTACGACTGAAGTTTCATAACAGCTTGGTCGTCTGCCTTTCGACCAAATAACTTTGAAAATATTTTCAATCTGAAGCTCTCACTGCAGGCTCTGACAGTCTGCGACTGCACGCAAAGAGACAACCTGCCATCGAGAGGTCGCGTGTTCTCTTTGCATTCGGTCCTGTTGAGGGAAGCTCGCCATTTTAATTGGCACGATGTTTCCGTCTCCTCCAAGTCTGCGAATGTTCGGTGGGAACAAAGTTGGCTGTGTGGGATGTGAAATCTGCAACACAGGACACAGGGCAAGAAAACCTGCGTTCAGTCTTTCAGTTCAATGCTTTTCCACACACCGGAATATTTTGTGGCTTGTTATGGTTTCATTATGAGGTGGTGCATGTGGAGGTTCTCTTTCCAGTACAATTGTATTTAAATTTTGTAAATTGATCAAGGCAGAAGCCATTTGTGTGGGGATTTTTGGTTTTGAGGCAAGAAGTGCCTTCTTTTGTCAGTGGCCCAACTCATTGCAAAAAAAAGACTTTCTTGAAATTTTTCTTGTTGCATAAGAGGGTTGTTGGTGGACTGGATGCGTCAAACGAGTTTTGGAAGTTACATATGTCTCTGCAGTCGTTTGTTTCTGGTTGTATGTTTTGAGATTCTTGGCCAAAAAGCAACCCAAACAAGCAACCCGAATGAACAACCCGAATATTCAAACCAGCGCGAGACCCAGGGCCTATTTTTGTGCAAGCGGATGGAACTCTGAAACCAAGATGGAAAAGAGGGAGCAGTTTTCACACAGTGAACACAACGGGTCATTTTGGCAAAGAGAACAGAAAAATTCCTTGTCCGACGCTGTACGTACGCAATGACCTGCTGTTTTGGCCAAATGGGTGACATGAGAACCTCAGAATTTATGACAACTGTACCAAGAATCACAAAGAACTCAGAAGAAAATCTGTGCGCGTCGTGCTGCAGGACTCCATGTCTGCTGATTCAAACGACTCGAGATTGAAATTTTGATCCACTGCATGTCAATGGCCCTCAAGGAGAGAGTTTCCAACTGTTCACTGGTCATCGTTGCTTGAAAAACAACAGGAAGTTCAGGCGGCGAAACATGAGCCGTTGGAATCTGAATGACTGCAAGAACCTTTGTTCTGTACAGGCGTTTCAATGACTTTATTCTGGTGCGGAATCGTGGCAAAGGACAAAGGGCAAGTCCACATCTGTGTCTTGAACAATTACTGAGCAAATTAACACGAAGTTTCGACAAATCTGCCAAAAAAAGGCCACGAAGGCTGAGTCACATCTTCTCCTTGCCAGATTCTCATGAAGATGGAGATCGAGCGCCCATGTTGCAAAATGGGCCAATTTAACTGGTGAAAGAAGCTCCGAACATTCAAAGAGTCTTCTCCTTTTGTAGCAAGATCTCAGAGTCGAATCCCTGCCCTTCCTGCTGACTCACAAAGCGCCACCCGTTTGTTGTGCTGTTGGGTTCAGAAGGTTCCATTTTCCCACGTCAAAGAATGTCTGTTGGTGATCTGGGTCGGTCCCTGCAGAGCCAGGTTGTTGGTGCTCATGGTGATCTCCAAAAGTCAGCAGAAATTCTGTGCTCGTTTTAGTCATCATTAAATTTACCAACGACCAGACGGACTTTGTTCTCAGTCCATGCATGGAGTCTGTGCGTCTACAAGCTGATGTGTGTCATCCACTGGTGATTCTCTCGTGAAATGGCTTCATAGAGATGCAAGAAAGAGTCGGTCTGGTGTGTGCGTGTGTGTGTGCGTGTGTGCAAATGTTTGCGTTTTGGTGTGGGATCACGCAGTCACAGCTCTGTGAAATTGAGTCTTCAGCTGAGGTGGGTCAATTGTCGATGGAATATCCAGTGCCAGTTCGACAAAACACTCCTTTCAGGCCAGTCACCAACAAAGGCGATGGAGATAAATCTCCACACAAGGGTTCAGTTCTTTGCTCGCGGTATTCCACGCTGCATTACAGATTGGAACCGTGGACACAAACGCAATTTTCTTCCTTTTCAATTTTCTCCACCCCATCATCATCACAGTTAAATACCAATAAGGGTCCCATCAGGCAAACCTCCAAAATTACTTCGCAGTTTCAGCAAGATGTAACAAAGAGGTGAGGCTTGTTTGCATCCAGCTTTCCCTGTAATTGTATTCTGTAGGTGCCCAGCAGAGCTTGCTGTGTTTCCATGCATCCGTTCTGCTTTTGCATGGATTTGGCGGGGACAAAATACCCTTTGACCAACCTGAAGTGACTAACTGAACTCGTGGTCTTGTTTGTAACGTGGCTGGCCTCAAGGCGAAATTAATTCTGATGTTCCAAATCAGGTGTGACTCGGCACATCCCGTGTGGCTTCTCTTTGCAGGTTGCCTGTGCTCAACGACACGGAAATAGTGGAAGCTTTGGAAGCGAGAACGTGGTCTGCAGGCGGTAATGACAAAATGTTCCTGATCCTGTGTAACGGCCATGGCGAAAGACTTGTGAGGGTTGGGCTTTTCCGTCTCAAAGGAGGCGCGGCTTTTGTGTTGGGACAAACCTGTTAGCTGTTTTGCGTGTCATGAAGTGAGAAGATGCTCGATGTCAAGTGTTATTTGACAATTTCGGTGTGCATTGAAAAACTTCGAAGTTCTTTGCTGTGTATTTCACATACGCGTGCGTGTAGTTTACTTGACTCCATCTGAGCGCAGAGAGAGAGAGAGAGAGAGAGAGAGAGAGAGAGAGAGAGAGAGAGAGAGATAAGACACACACACCAGCGACACAAAGATAGTCCAGACGAGAATTAGAGAGTGTGAGAGAACAGTTTCACGATTTCACTTTCTTGT